>Ga0310696_10000444_pt1 | contig 66059 bp, 47 predicted proteins | sample AusTroGonzalo_MG_4_FD_203885 | JGI IMG/M metagenome (GOLD analysis project Ga0310696, IMG submission 203885) | Bovine rumen microbial communities from tropical cattle in Woodstock, Queensland, Australia - Gonzalo_02 (v2) (version 2) | ecosystem: Host-associated > Mammals > Digestive system >...
AAATGGCGTTTTCTTCATCCACCGTGAATGTATAGACAATGGATTCGGCTTCCGCCCCCACAAGTTCGTTACCCAACTTCACCACAGCGGTCTCTCCTTCCGGAAGCAACGGCAGCAGACTGTCAGTTCGCGGGTCTGTGCCCTGTTCTGTGATAAGTGTATGCCGACCCGGGACTATACCCGTAAGAGAGTCTGGGTTGTTTGTGTTGCCGTAATAGCAAACCACATCCGGCCCCGTCAAATCCGTAAAATCCGGGCACTGCGCCCGCAGCCCGACGGCCAGCGACCACAACAATAACCCGCAGAGAATGAATTTGAGAACTCTCACCTTGTTTTTTTTATTGCGCAAAAATACACTTTTTGGCAAATTATTTGCATAACCCTACGGCGGTTCGAATACTCTATTCGACACCGCGGGTTAATTGTGTTTGTAAGTAATTGAAAATAAATGTAATATGGAAGAGAATAAAGATAATATGATTCAGGATGAACAGGTCCAAGAACCTGAACTGAATGTAGAAGAACAAGAAAATACTGACAATTTGTCGGAAAAAGAAAAGGAATCTGCCAAAGAAGGAAAAGGTTTTTTCTTTCGGAGGAAAGATAAGGATAAACTCAAAATTCAAGAATTGGAGGCAGAGATTGAGAAACTCAAGGCCGATAAAGCGGAATTGAATGATCGTTTCTTACGTCTTTTCTCGGAATTTGATAATTATAAGAAACGGGTCAGTAAGGAAAAACTTGACTTGATTGCCACTGCTTCTGAAAAAGTGATTGTAAGCTTGTTGCCAATCCTTGATGACTTTGAGCGTGCCATTGCCGCCAACGAAAATGCGGAGGATATTGATGCTATCAAAGCCGGATTTAATCTGATTTACAATAAGTTGATTCAAATGATGAAACGTTTCGATGTGGAGGAGATCCAAGCGAAAGGCGAGGTGTTTGACACAGATTTCCACGAAGCGGTTACCCATTTTCCGGTGCAGAATGAGGAGGACAAAGGAAAGGTGATTGATGTGACGGAAAAAGGCTACAAACTTAAGGACAAGGTCATCCGCTACTCTAAAGTGGTGGTTGGCCAGTAATTTTGGCTACTGGCTTTTGGCTATTAGCCTTTGGCATAAAATTACTCGCCAACAGCTATCAGCCACCAGCCATAGTAACATAAATATAGTATAAGTATGGAAAAAAGAGACTATTACGAGGTGCTGGGAGTCTCAAAAGAGGCCTCAGCCGATGAGATAAAAAAGGCCTACCGTAAAATGGCCATGAAATATCATCCCGACCGCAACCCCGGCGACAAGGCGGCGGAGGAAAAGTTCAAGGAGGCTGCGGAGGCGTACGATGTGCTGAGCAATCCCGACAAAAAGGCGCGCTATGACCAGTTCGGTCACGCAGGCATGGGTGCAGAGGCCAGCGACTTCTCCGGTATGAACTTTAGCGACATTTTCAGCCACTTCGCTGATGTGTTCGGCGGCGGTTTTGGTGGCGGTTTTAGCGGATTTAATTTTGGTGGCGGTTTTGGTGGCGGCGGTCAGCAACGGCGTGTGCGCCGTGGCGGCGACATCCGCATCAAGGTGAAGCTGAATTTAGAAGAGGTGGCCGCTCCTGTGGAGAAAAAAGTCAAAATTAACAAACAAGTGCCATGCCCCCATTGTCATGGTACCGGAGCAAAGGACGACCATGGGGTCACCACCTGTCCCGACTGCCACGGCAGCGGTCAGGTTGTTCGCCAACAGCGCAGTGTGTTCGGTATCATCCAGCAGGCCAGTGTCTGTCCGAAATGCGGCGGCAGCGGCGAGATTGTCAAAGATCCTTGTCCGCACTGCCACGGCAACGGCACGGTGTCGGGCGAAGAGGTTATCACCATTAACATCCCCGCCGGCGTGGACAATGGCATGCAGATGACGGTGCCGCAAAAAGGGCATGCGGCGCAGCGCGGCGGCGTCAATGGCGACCTGCTCGTCGTGTTTGATGTCGCCGACCATGACATTTTCGAGCGCGATGGGAATAACCTCTATCTTAACTACTATGTCAGCATCCCTCAGGCAGCACTCGGCTCTTCAGTGGAAATTCCTACGCTCACGGGCAAAGTGAAGGTGAAGATCGCCCCAGGGACACAAAGTGGACAGGTTTTGCGTCTGCAGGGCAAAGGTCTTCCACAGGTCAATTCTCGTATCGTAGGCGACCTTATCGTCAATGTCAATGTTTGGACTCCAAAATCGTTGACCAAAGAGGAAAAAGCGATGCTCGAACAGCTCAGCACGCACGATAATTTTGTACCGAAACCCGGAAAAAACGACAAGAGCGTTTTCAATAGAGTGAAACAGTTCTTTAGTTAAGCGCGATATTTATCAATCTGTTTCTTGAAAAAAATGTATTTTTGCCGCTGCAAAGTGGTGAAGGATTTTTTTTTGAAATCCTGAGAGGGAAACAGGTGCGAATCCTGTACAGTACCCGCTGCTGTAAGTTCTGTATGAGGGACGGCAAAACGTCACTGTCGCAAGATGGGAAGACGCCGTTTCTGGAACGAGTCAGAAAACCTGCCACGTTGCGTTGTTATCGCTTCGGGAGGTAGGCGGGAGCAAGAGAAACCATAATAGCGCTCTTCATCCCTCACATTGACCGAAGTATTTTGTCAAACCTAAATGCCGAGGATTATGCGTTTATGGAACTTTTTAAAAATCAATGTTTTATGGGTGGTTTTGTTACCCTTGTTGGTTGTTTCATGTCACCATCCGGAACCCGAGCCGGAACCGGAACCCCAAACCGATACTTACGCCAAAGGGTTGTTCATCCTAAATGAAGGTCTTTATCTGATGAACAACAGCACATTGTCGTATTATGATTTCACAAAGGGACAATTCACCGAGAATATCTTCTTGGATGTCAACCATCGCGGGTTGGGTGATGTGGGCAACGACTTGCAACGCTACGGTTCCAAACTCTACATCGTGGTTAACAACTCCAATATCGTGGAAGTGGTGGATGCAAACACCGTTCAATCGTTGAAAACCATCAATTTAAATGGCAAGCAGCCGCGCTATATCACTTTTTTGGATAACAAGGCTTACATTTCCTGTTTCGATGGCGATGTGGTGCGTATCGACACGACCGCGTTGGAAGTAGAGGCAACCATACACACGGGTCCGAACCCCGACGGTATCTGTGCGTGCAATGGCAAAATATACGTTTCCAACTCCGGAGGACTCAGCAACCCGAATTACGGCAACACCGTCTCCGTGATAGATCCCGCCAGTTTCACTGTCATCAAGGACATAACAGTGGAGATCAACCCCACCCGCATCAAAGCCTACAATAACCGCTACGTTTATGTGGTTTCTAACGGCGATTACGGCACGGTGCCTTATACCTTCCAAAAGATTGATTGTCAGACTGATGAGGTGGTCAAAACCTACAATCTCGAAGTGCTGAACTTTGACATTTACCAAAACCTCGCCTATATCTATACCTACAATTTCACCACGATGACTTCCGCATGGATTAGCGTGTTGGATTTGGAAACGGATGAAATCGTGAAAGAACAGTTTATCAGCGACGGCACACAATTGAAGACTCCTTACGGCATCAAGGTGAATCCGTTGAACGGCGATGTCTACATCACCGATGCGGGCACTTTCACCACAAACGGCGACATCTACTGTTTCGACAAGAACGGTACGAAGAAATTCTCGTTTGAAGGCGGGTTAAATCCGTCAGCGATGGAATTTGATTTTGGAGAGCAGGATATCGCGAAAAAGTGACCCGTTGAATTTTTGTAACGAGGAACGCTTCATATCTTTACATTGAACCCAAAATAAACGCTTCTCGGCTGCTTCGGACCGTAAATATAGCCCGCGTCGCGAAGAACGCCGTAGTCCAAGTCGGGCTGGTAGGCATTGGTGATGTTCTGCACACCTGCCGTCAGGCGTAACACAATCTCGTTGTAGCCCACTTCATACGGACGCTGTATCACAGAAAAACTCTCTTCAGACTTGCGCTGAATCTTGAAATGGAAATCGTAAGAAACCTGCGCGTTGAGGACGAAAAACGACTGCGCCTTCGCCAAAACTGGCAATTCGGTCTCGTGGGGCACCAGCATCGGGCCGGTGAAATTACCCGTAACGTTCAGGGTCAGCTGTCGCCAAGGATTACTCTCCAAAATCAGATAGCCATAGACAGCCGGCGTTCTGAGCATCCGGATTTCGGGTGCGGCGTCCTCGCTCCATTCCACCGGCTCGGTGAAGCGGCTCACCTGCCAGGTGGCTCCAAGTTGACCGGAAATCCAGCGGTTCCAAGCTACCTTTACCGCAGCGTGCACGCCCGCCACATACCCGCGACCGGCATTGTAACGCTCTGATATTTCGTTTCCTGAGGCATCCTCATAACGCCGTTCCGCGAAGATGTCCTTCAGGTAGGTGTAGAAGCCCTCACCGGTCAAGTCCACATCTACCCCACCCTTGTAGAGACAATAGTCGGCGGAGAGGGAGACGCTGTGCGAACGCTCTTCCTTAAGGTCCGGAGCCAAAGTACTGATGATGCGTTCGCCGCCCGCCAAGGAGACGTGCAGGTCTTCATCGTACGTTTGCGGAGCCCGGAATCCGGTGGCGTAACTCACTCGCAAGGAAAGTCTTCGGATTGGATTATAACGGATATTCACCCTCGGGGAGAATATTGGGCGACTGATGAGCGAGTGCTTGTCCATGCGCACGCCGGCCAGCAGCGACCATTTCTCGTTTTTCCACTCGTTCTGCGCATAAATACTACCGATATGCACGTCCTGGTGAAGATATTGTGCGAAACCCGGGATCGAGTCGGTCAGGTGGTCGAAATTGTATTCCGCCCCGATGGTCAAAGAAGCGGGCATAAACCACAGTTTGTCAAAGTGATAGCGCCAAAGTGCCCCAGTGGCGAGGGTAAAGTTGGTAGTGTAGCCGTAAGCTTTCAGCGCGTCAATGCACTCATCGGGCGTACCTTCGCCAATGCCGCCGTAGTAGCTGTTGCGGCGGATATGCTGCAAGGCGGTATAAGCCTCCACGTGCTGGTGCCCGAAGTCGATATGGTAGTCGAGGTGCCCGCTGTGGATGAGGTGACCCGCGCCTTCGGAAATATTCGACTCATGAGGCTGCAGACCGAGTTTGTTGCCGCCTCGGTGCTCGTCATTGACGATGTTGTAACGGATGCTCAGTTTCGACAGTTGCGTAGGCCGCACGAAGGCATTAAGCCCTACGGAGAGGTTGCGCAGTTTCGGGAGGTCGCTGTAGGTGTCGCCATTGCGGTCGTACGGGTCGCGGTGACGGTCTTGCGCGAACAGGTAAACGCCCGCAGTGCGGTTTTTGGTTACCGCCGAGGCATACGCGTGCGTGGTGTTGTCGAAAGTACGCGTGAAGTCGTAGTTGCTAACCGTGTGTCCGAAGCCGCCGCCGTTTTCAGAGGCTTCCTTGGTGATAATGTTGATGACACCCGCTATCGCCGATGCGCCGAACAAGGCACTGCCACCGCCGCGCATCACCTCAATACGGTCAATCATCTCCGCCGGAATCTGCTCAAGACCATAAACGCCGTTCAATGAAGAGAATATCGGCTTTGAGTCGATGAGGATTTGCGAATAGTGGCCGTCCAATCCGTTGATGCGCACCTGCGTGAAACCGCAGTTCTGACAGTTGTCCTCCACGCGCAAACCCGGCATAAAGTCGAGAGTCTGCGCCAAACAGACGGCATTGGTGGCAACCATCGTGCGGGGAGTGACGATGTCAATCAGCGCTGGTGCCTCCCGTCGGAGGGTCTGTTCGCGATTTGAAGATATGGTGATTTCGTCCACGTGCAGCGTATCGTGCTCGTGGTCATGGTGCGGCAAATCCTGGGCCCCTGCACCAAAGGCCAGCGCCCAAAACAGAACCGTCAGGGCGCAGTTTATACGTCTATTCATTTATTTTGCTTGTTCGTTAGTGAAACGTGATCAGTGATTAGTGAATTGTGATTGGTAGAGACGCAAAATTTTTCGTCTCTACATTCATAATTCATAATTCATCATTGAACTGGAGGTGCACGTAACAAACTTATACCCAACAGGTTTTGAACAATTCCGTAGGTGATTTTATGATGATGTAGGAAAAGCTTATAGTCTGTGTTGGAAACGTGGAAACAGTTCGGAAAGACAACCTTGGCGGCCGTGAAATGGCAAATGGCGCAATAGTTGTCGCAGTTATCATCCAGACTTTGCAGGATGGTGTGCGCGAGCGTGTGATGCGACATCGCAACGCCATCCAGCGGACAGACAACATCCTCCGCCGCCGTCCAGTGATGGTGGTGGAAAGCCTTGGTGCCGATCATGCCGCAGAACGCGAGCAGCAGTACCCATGCGGTTATCTGTCTAAAACGTGCGCTCATTTTGGCGGCAAAATTACATTTTTTTCGGTTGTGAGATTTGTAGTATTATTCTTCCCGAAAATAGCCATTTGTAGGGATTCCTATCTCTCAGAAAATGTGCATTTTTGCGGTGTGAAAAATTACTGATATGAATGCGATAATCATAGGAATACTGCTGCCGCTGCTCGGCACCATGCTCGGCTCGGCTTTCGTCTTCTTCATGAAAAAGGAGATTCCAGACAAGATGCAGAAGACGCTTTTAGGCTTCGCCAGCGGAGTGATGGTGGCGGCCAGCGTGTGGTCGTTGCTGATACCGTCGATTGAGATGGCGGGCGAAAGTGTGATGCCGGCCGCCATTGGATTTCTGGCCGGTATCGCCTTCTTGCTGTTGATTGACGAGCTGACACCGCACCTGCACATCGGCGCACAGACGGCTGAGGGACCGAAGTCGAAACTCTCGCGCACGATGATGCTGGCACTGGCTGTCACCATCCACAACCTGCCCGAGGGTATGGCCGTGGGTGTGGTCTTCGCCGGTGAAGCGCAGGGACTTACGTTCAGTGCCGCCCTCGCGGTGAGTATCGGCATCGCCATACAGAACGTCCCCGAGGGCGCCATCATCTCCATGCCCATGCACGCGGAAGGCAACTCCCGCATGAAGTCGTTTCTCATCGGCACCCTGAGCGGTGTGGTGGAACCCATCGGCGCGGTGGCCATCCTACTATTGGCCAGCGTACTCGGCGTGGCGCTTCCCTACCTGCTGGCCTTCGCCGCCGGTGCCATGATGTATGTGGTCGTGGAGGAGCTCATTCCCGAAACGGCCCAAGGCACCCACACCAACCTCTCCACCATCGGTTTCGCCGTCGGCTTCGTGCTGATGATGGTTATGGATGTGGTGCTGGGATAATTCAGATTTTCGGTTATGTAAGAAATGCATGACGGCGAGGAAATGATCAACCGTTTAGGCCCGCCGCCTTCACTGCCCCTAAACAGTGAATCCTGACCACTTTGTTGCTATCGGTTTCGGCAATGTTTCGCAACAAATCCAAATAGGGTTCCACAAACTCCGGCCGACGTTTGCCGAGGACGCGGAACATTTCCGGTGCTTCCATCCGAACACGGTCGTCGCTATCGTGCAGCAGTTCCGCAAACAGCGACATGTAGTCTTTGTATGGGTCAGGCGTGTTGGTGGCGATGTTTTCCGATGCCCAGATGAAGGCCAGCCGGACGCTCGACTCTTCGTCGTGGGCGAAGCGGAATAGCCCATTCCAATACTGCTCAACAGACGAATAGCAGCCCCGCCCGATTCTGCCGAGGGCATTCACGGCACGCTCCCGCAAAAGCGGCTCCGCACTGTCGCAAAAGGCGGCAATCGCGGGAACACTGTCCTTAATGGCAATCGGGAACTTAAGTCCCATCTCACCTAACAACCACAGTGCCTTCGCCTTGATTTTGGTGGACTCTGACGACAGCAATGAAGCGACGTATGGTATGTTTTCCACCCATTGGTCTTTGCTTTTCGTCAGGGTGCCAAGATTTTTGTATAGTTCGGATTCGGTCATAAAAGTTTACTATTTAACCCGCTTTAATGTCAATGTGTTTACCGTTGTGCCGTCTTTGATTGAATCGACAGATGTGAGTACAAGTTTGTCTTGCGAAAGGGAATCAATTACAAACCAAGGACTAATTCCAGGTTCGTTGTCCTCTCTTAACATAAGGCTGTCGTTTTTCAAGAAATAGCTGTATTGCATTGTGATCGAATCACCATCAGCATATCCGGTTTCGTAATAAATCCCGTTCTCCTCAAAACGCCATAAGAATTTAGGGGTAACGGTCTCGGTTACTTCTTTACCAGAAACGGTCTTTGTTCTATTCAGTCGGACGGCTTTCCATTCGCCGATGAGCATTAACTGCCAATCGCATTCAATACCTCCACTGCAAGCCACACTGTCGTTGAATTCGTTTTCAAAAACGGTGTCGTTGTTCCGCGCTCCGCTCTTGCAGGCGGTCATCATTACTAGGGCGAGTACCACTGCGCAAAGCATTACCGTTTTCTTCATAATTTCTGATGTTTAAGTTTGCAAAAATACTCATTTTTTGTAAACTGTACTAAACACCGCCATAAAGACGCGAAACCCTTGCGGCAGTATGTTCCGTTTTCCACAGCGTGCCAAAGGCACGATATTTTAGTAACCCCACATCAGCGTAACGAAGTGAAGCGCAGTGTGGGGTACAGCGGCCGCTTGCGAGACAAGCGTATCGAAGATACGCCACTATAATCGATTAAGCAGTAGCGTACCTTCCGCACGCAGCTGTCGCATCGCGCACATCACCCCACACTGCGAGTGTGGGGTTACTGAGATGGCGTGTCTTCAACACGCTTAGTGTCATATCGCATTTTTCCGATTCTTCTGTTTGTCGTTTTCCATTACTAAAGGATTTGTCTGACACGCCTATCATTCTGTAGCTTCGATTTCTGTTCCCGCCACGGGCCTCTATGTCCCGGTTCTCATTCGTCATTAGTGTATCAAATTTTCGGCAAAGATACACAAAATCCGGCATTGTCATCCGAGTGATTGTTCCCCCGCAAAAATAATTTTTTTTCGGATTTTGCTTTGATATACGAAAAAATCTTATTTTTGCAGCTGGATTATATGTTATAAATTTAAAACTAACTGAAACAAAGATAGATAAATGAATATCCGAGACGGAAATAATTGATAAATTCGTTACTATACTCCTGAATTTTATAGAAATATCAGGAATACACTTCCAAATTTCGCATTAAAATGTACAAGAGAATATTTGACATTGAGAACAAGTTGGACGAAGGAATGTTCCTGTTTGGTGCACGCCAGACGGGAAAATCCACCCTTTTGAAAGAGCGGTTCAAAGGGGCAATTTATTACGACCTGCTCAATCCGAGCGTAAGAAGAGCCTTCAAGCTGAACCCTAATTCCCTTTGGGAGGCTCTTCAGGACAAACCCGCCGGTACGCTGGTCGTGGTGGATGAGATTCAAAAGGTCCCGGAACTGTTAGATGTGGTGCATTCCCTGATGGTGGACAAAGGCTTGTATTTTATCCTTAGCGGTTCCAGTGCCCGAAAACTCAAACGATCCGGAGCAAACACCCTTGGAGGACGCGCCATACCGGAAACGCTTTATCCGCTTGTATGGCCGGAAGTGACGGACTTTCAGATCGACCGTGCGGTGCAGAATGGGATGCTGCCCCGACATTATGTGGTAGAGGATGCCACTAAGCGTTTGTCCGGTTACGTGAAAGTCTATCTCGATGAAGAAATCCGGGAAGAGGGGGAGGTAAGAGAACTTGATGCGTTCGAGCGTTTCATGGAGGTTGCCGCCATCTCCGACGGGGAAATGCTGAACTACTCCAATATTGCCGCCGACTGTGGCGTTTCTGCCAAGACGGTCAAGTCATATTTCCAAATCCTTTATGACACCCTTATCGGGTATGAGATTCCCGCATTCAGGAAAGAAATCAAGCGGAAGATTGTCCAAGCTCCCCGCTTCTACTATTTTGATGTCGGGCTCGCCAACTACCTGATGGGACGTCATTCCCTGAAGCGCGGTACTGATGACTACGGACATGCTTTCGAGCACCTTGTTGTTCAGGAAATTATCGCCTACAAGGGGTACAACGACAAACGGGACATCATATCCTACTGGCATACCTACGACAAAAAGGAGGTGGATGTTGTTATCGGCGATGCCAAAGCGGCAGTTGAGATCAAATCAACAGAGCACGTGGGTACCAAGCATACAAAGGGTCTCAAAGCCTTCAAAGAGGAACATCAAGATTGCCGCTTGATTCTCGTTTCGCTGGATCCCATCACTCGCCGGTCAGGTGAAACAGAACTCATCTATGTTCTGGACTTCTTGAAGATGCTTTGGGGAGGTGAGATATTCTGATGTCAATACAACGCCTGGTAAATCCTCTTAATCTCCTCCTTGTCCAAAGAAAACATAATTGTGATTGATGAATTTGCGTTTTTGTCTCACTACTTCACGCGGCGGAACGTGTAGCGATGAATTTGTTCCAAGTGGTGGTGGCTGTAGTCAGCATGGCCGTTGTTTGTGTATTCCTCGATGACGAGGTTCTCACTGTCAAGTTTCTTTATTGCATATTTCAAAATATTATCCGCCACCCAGTCGGGGGAAACAAACAGCGAGTCGCCTTTGATACGCCATTCGAAGTCCCTGTAGTGGTAGGAAAACATTCCTTGGCTGACCCAAAGGTCACTCATGTGCCATCGTGTGGTTCCGTCGGCATTGAACACTGCCGAGTCATAACCCTGATACATGGTGTCGGGCAGGATGAAAGTTTCCTCCACGGGCAAGCTCTCGGCGGTTAAATCGTGAGTCCAATGGTAATAGGTCTGTACTTCCCATTTGCCGGCAATTAAATCCTTATAGCCGGGTTTTTCTTTGTCGCCGCATGCGGTCATGGCGATTAGGGCGAACAATGTCGCGCATAACATTATTGTCTTTTTCATAATTTTGATGTTATTTATGTGATGCAAAAAATCCAAAAGGTTGCAGTTTGACGGATATTTTTCGCTTGCAAAAATACACAAAATCCAATATTGTCGTCCGAATAACTGTTTCCTCGCAAAACAGCCATTTATAGAGATTCCTATCTGGCGGATGCTCTTTGGCAAATTCGGCAAGACCTTATTTGCCAATATTTCGTACTTTTGCCGCCGCAAAAAAATGAGAGAAATGGAGCAGAAAAACATTGTTAAAGAGCAGATTATCGCATACTTGATGCTGATCATAGGCAGTTTCCTTTTTGCGGTTGGCGACGTGATGTTTGTCAACCCTTACCTATTAGCACCTGGCGGCACTTACGGTCTCGCTAACGTGCTGAACACCGTCTGGCCCTGGAGAATCAGTTATTATGCCATCTGTATGGACATTCCGCTGCTCCTGATTGGCACCTGGATTCTCGGTCCGAAGTTTGGCTTCAAAACGGTGCTTTCCACTATTTTGATTTTTGCATTTACCTGGATATTAGAGACTTTCTGGGGATATAATCCCGTTATTCACGAAGGCATCGTGGATGCGGCGACCATGCCCACGATGGTGCAGATTCCCCATAGCGAGCAGTTCTTCATCCCCGACTATTTCTTGAACACAGTGGTTGCCGGTATCATCTACGGTATCGCTATCGGTTTGATTTTCAAGTCGGGAGCTACGTCCGGCGGCAGCGATATCATCTCTATGATTATCCATAAATATACGAAAATATCCCTCGGTACCCTCGTCATGGTGGTCGATTCCGTCATCACCCTCACCACTCTTATCGCTTTCAAGCAAATTCGTCTTCCCATCTACTCGATCATTCTCATCTTCATTGAAGGCAAGGTCATTGACCTCATCGTGGAGGGCATGAAGACGTATAAGACAGTTTATATCGTGACCAACAACGTGGAGGCTATGCGGAACTACATCCTCAACGACCTTAAGCGTGGCGGCACGCTATTCGTGGGCAAGGGACTCTATGGCGGCGCTGAGCGCAACATGATCTACGTTTCCCTTGAGCGCGCCGACCTCGTCAAACTGAAAAACAACCTCCGCCACATTGACCCCACCGCCTTCGTGAACATCCTCGACAGCGCGGAGATTATGGGACAGGGGTTCAAGGCATTACCGACGGAGTGATAGACTTAAGACTTGAGACTTGAGACTTAAGACTTATAGGATAGACAAGATTGTTATGATAATTATTCCTTAAGCAGCCTCGAAGAGGCAAAACGCGCGAAGCGCAAATAACCCCAAACAAGCGACGAAGGAGCGTAGTGTGGGGAAGCCCATAACAAGCAATGAAAAAAATAACGAACATAGCAGTAGTATTAGCCGGTGGCAGTGGCCAGCGATTCGGGTACTCGCTGCCGAAGCAGTTCCTGCAGATCGCGGGCAAAACCGTTATCGAGCATAGTATTGAAGCATTCGAAAAAAACAGCGGCATTGACGAAATCGCCGTAGTGATGCATGCTGACTATCTGTCTCAGATGCAGGAAATTATCGATCGTAATCGTTGGAAGAAAGTACGGAAACTTCTGCCCGGCGGCTCAGAACGCCATCTCTCGACTTTGGCGGCTATCAAGGCTTACGAAAATAGGACCGAAGCAAACCTCATCTTTCATGACGCAGCACGTCCGGCATTGAGCCAAAATATTGTAAACGAGATAGTTAATGCATTACAAACTCATTTTGCTGCGGCCGTTGCCATTCCGGCTACGGACACGATTTTCGAGGTTTCCGACGACGGGACCGTCATTACCGCTATCCCCAAACGCAAACGGTTGCGTTGTGCACAGACCCCACAAGGATTTCGCCTCAGCGTAATACAAAACGCTTACCAAAAAGCCCTGCAAGACAAGGATTTTGAAAGTACTGACGACTGCGGCGTGCTCATCCGCTATTGTCCTGAAATTCCCATATTTATCGTCCCCGGTGAGGTCTCCAATATGAAGATTACCTACCCGGAGGATATCGTCACCATGGAAAAATACCTAATGAATTAGGTTTTCGGGAAATATAGAGACGCAAAATTTTGAGTCTCTACAGCACCGTTATGCTCCCCACCACGTGGAAAGGTCTTCCTGCACTATCGGTGTAATCAATAACGTAATTGTAGACATTCTGATGATATATCGTTCCTTTGACTTCACCATTCCATTTAAAAGCTTTGTCTTTGGAATAGAACACCTGTTCGCCCCAGCGGTTGAATATGCTGATTTCGAATAAGTTAATCATACTTTGGGCATATTCTGAAATGCAGAAATAATCGTTAAGGCCATCTCCCCTGCTTGGCGTAATGGCATTGGGAAGATATAACTCGAACACGCAAGGTTCAATAGTATATCTCGCAGTAGCACTACATCCTCCTTGGGAGGCTGTGACGCGATAAACTCCGGGGCTGGTCACTGTGATATTGGGCATTTCTTCGCCTGTGCTCCATTTATAATCCGTCAAGTTCGTCACCGCCACCAATTCAGCCATCAGTTCTTCACAGAAATCAGTGATAAGGTTTTCAATGTGCAGGGCAGTGTCTATAATGGTGGCCTGCAGACGTACAATACTGTCACAACCGTCTATGGTTTGCAAGTTCAGAATGCGGAGCAGGGAGTCCACCCCGATGGTCTCTGATGCCGGAATAATGAACCCGTTTCCGACATAGTCATTTCCTTCGCAAATTTCCACATTAAAGGTCATTTCTTGTGGATTATAGATTTCCAAAATTAGCGTCACCACGCTGTCGCAGCCATGGATATTCGAGTAATATTTCACAGACGTCAGCACGCCCAACCCTATTGTCTCCGTTTCGGAAATGTCGAATCCGTGCTGCTGATAGGGGTGTCCCACACAAACGCCATCGTAAATCGTGTCACTGCTGACGGGCCATACATTGATATTCAATATATTGCTGTAAAGAGTGCCACAATCATTGCTGATCCAGGCGCGACGCAATTGGAAGGAGTTTGTGACATAGATGGGAGAAGTATAGTTTTGGGTGTTGTTAGTACCGGTCATTGGCGCCCACTGTGTACCGTCAGTAGAGATTTGCCATTGATATACACAACCGTCGCCGGTCGCTGCTGTGCCTCCAACCATTCCAAGTGTATCGCCGAAGCAAAGTGTTGTCGGTCCGGTAATTGTTCCAGGCAACATCTCACCATGAAGTGTGTTGAGCGTGGCTGATACTGTGGACGAACAAGCGGCACCATCGCTGACCGTGAATGTGTAGTTGCCTGCCGGACAGTTGCCAAGCTGCATCGTAGTGGACACAACAGTGCCCGAACCGTTAGTCCACTGGTATGCTATCGGTGCGATGCCTCCAGTAACAATAGCTGTAGCCGCACCCGTGCTCTCTCCGTAGCAGTTGATATGAGTGACATTACCGAGGGTTGCGTTGAGCAAATCCACAGTCACGTGATATGTTAAAACACTGTCGCTACCTAATACTGTTTGTAATGAATCCGTAACAGTGGTAGATGTTGTGAAAGTGTGCCCGTGCCATTGCAACGGAATTGCACTTGCGCAGACTGTTGTGTCAAAGGAAAACGAATAGTTCATATAGACATACACATTCTCCATGATGACGGAATCGCAGCCGTTCTGGGCGGGCACTACATAGCTGAACTGGAATTCGGCCGGCGAACCGTATGGGAATGTGGTGTCCGAAGGGGCAAAATAGTAAGGCAGCTGATTTTGCAACAAATGCAGCGTGTCGTGGCTAAGATAACTATAATTTATTGTAAGATTGAGTGTTATAATGCTATCACAGCCTGAGGCGTTTGTCAGCGTATCCAAATAGACTCCCGTTTGGGTATAAGTCGTCCCGTTCCAGAGGAAACTGTCGCAGACGGTTGTATCGGTGGTAGACTGGCTTGGACTGGAAAACGCAACGGTGACAGTAGTCTCGGCGGTGCATCCTCCTGCATTAGAGGCCGTTACTGAGTATTCACCTGTCGTAGCCACGGTGATTGTCTGTGCGGTGTCGCCGGTACTCCAAACGAGGACGGCCGCCGTGTCCACGCAGGTGGCGACCAAATTCGCGGTATCGTCCACACAAGGCACCGGCAGACCGGTAATGGTGGTTATCGGATTGGGATATACTGTCAGATGGATGACAACGGTACTGTCACAGCCGTGCGCGTTGACTCCATTCCAAGACAACTCCTGACTTTGTGTATAAGTGGTTTCGTTCCAGACGAAACTACCACAAACGGTCGTGTCAATAACTGTATGGGTCGAAGGATAGATATTGAGGGATACGATGGTGTCGTATCCGCAACCATTTTCATCGTAAAAATGGACAGTGTAGGTAACCAAAGTGTCATGCAGCAGCGTATCTGGCGGGGAAATGACAAAGGTGGTGGTATCGGTCATGGTGACCCACGGACCGTCCACCGAAACCGATACCACTTCTGTGTTGTTCGTGGTGGCGAAGGTGGAGGCCAGTGCGAGTTCCCAACCGAAAAGATAGCCGTTGTCTTGGGAATAGCCGTCAACAACCTCAATGTACCAGTTTCCGTTCAATGGACAGCCTATCAGACTGGCGAACGACTGGTCGGGATGATAGAACTGGGTACCCGCCGCCACATTCGAGGAATCGAAGATACTCGTCGTACCCGTACCGTATGCGTATGGGTGATAGTGTGCGTTGGCTGACCGGTAAATCAAACTTCCAGTTCCCGGTGCATAGTTGTAGCCCTGGTCGGTGTTGTTTGACCAACAATAGTTCCAGCCGACACCCGGGGCATTGGACGAGAGGGAAGCGTTACAACTTGTTGTGGAATGGTCGTATGCCATTCCGAAGAAGGTAAATTGGCTGGCATTGCTACCGCCTTGCCAACCAATGGAAGCCGCAGGTATGGAACTTGTGCAACTGGAATGACCCGTACCGGCGTATTTCATAATATCCGCTTTCTGCCCGTTAGGACAGGTGATATTGATGTATATGTCACCAGCGTAAGAGTGCTCCATGTTGAGACGGACATAGCGGATGTCATTGACATTGGTCACCGTGGAACCGGCAGCGAAATCAGTGAACGTCAGCGGGGACTTGTAGGAGCAGCCGTAAGGGGAACAGTAAATCCCGTCGGGCAGGAAGACGGTATCCACCATGGAATGCGTTTCCTCGATGGTGCCAATAACGAAATTGTCTGTTGTCTGGTAGCCAACTGTCAACGTGTAGCTGTTCCCGGCGCACATATCCGGCAGATTGATGCTCGCAATCGGATCCACTGTCACAATATTTCCGACGGCAAACGTGTCTGCGGCGGTGCAACCGAATTCGTTGGTAACCGTTACGCTGTAAGTGCCAGAGGCATACACGTCAATACTTTGCGTTGTCATGCCGTTGCTCCACAAATACGACAAAGCGCTGTCAGCGGTCAGCGTGGTATAAGAGTCGGCACAAAGCACAGAAGGTCCGGAAATGTGGGCAGTTGGGGTCGGCAGCAAGCTCACGGTCATAGTCACCGTACTGTCTACCCCGTTGGCGGCAGTCAGCAACGCCGGCTGTGTCCCCGCAGTCGTGAATGTCACGCCGTTCCAAACCATTGGTAATACATTCGGACAGACCGCGCTGTCCGCTTCGGAAGTCACATTGTACAGCACCGTCAGCTCGAAAGTCAGCGTGCTGTCACAGCCGTTCACATTCGTCAAGTGCTGCGTATAGGAGCCCGCCGTGTCGCAAGGCATTCCGTTCAGCATATAAGGAAGACTGTTCTCCACCACTGTATCCGCAAACGTTCCGGTCGTCGGGTAAGCCACCGTCACTGTCATCACCACCGTACTATCTACACCGGAGGCCGCCAATATTGTGACGGAATCCGTACCCGCGCCCGTAAATTCAACGCCATTCCAAGTAATCGGCAACAGACTGTCACACACCGCGCTGTCCACCTCCGTCCGCACATTATACAACACCGTCAACTCAATGATGAGTGTGCTGTCACAACCTAACGCATTATTCAAATTCTGAGTATATGTTCCTGAGGAATAGTAGTCAAAACCGTTGAGCGTGTACGGTAGATTGTTTTCTATTTCGCTGATTATTAAGGTATTATATGATGATGGGTTAACGTTCAAAGTCATAACCACGATACTATCCGCCCCATTTGCGGCCAGATAGACAACCGTGTCCGTACCTGCTTCGTTGAATGTGATTTCATTCCAATGCACAGGCAACAGACTGTCGCAAACTGTGCTGTCTAAGTATGTCTTCACATTGTACAACACTGTCAATTCAAGGGTGAGCGTGCTGTCACAACCGGAAACGTTTGTCAAATGTTGGAGATAAGTGCCAGTGGTATCATATTCTGTACCATTCAACAAATACGGCAGGTTGTTCTGCACGATGGTGTCCGTTATCAATCCAGTCGTCGGATAATTCACCGTCAAGGTCATTACCACCAGACTGTCAACTTGCGTGGAGGCTGTTAACAGGACGGAATCTGTGCCCGCACCCGTGAATTCCACTCCATTCCAAGTAATCGGCAACAGGCTGTCACACACCGCGCTGTCAACCTCAATTCGCATATTGTACAACACGGTCAAGGCAAGTGTGAGCGTACTGTCACAACCCAACGCATTATCCAAATTCTGAATATATGTTCCTGTGGAATCATAATCAAATCCGTTGAGCGTATAGGGCAGATTGTTTTCTATTACACTGACTATCAACATGCTGTCTGACGAAGCATTGACATGCAACCTCATCACCACAGTACTGTCGACACCGTTGGATGCCTCTAACAAGACCGAATCCACGCCTGCATCGGTAAATGTTGTCCCGTTCCAAACCACAGGCAACAGGCTGTCGCAAACGGTACTGTCCAATTCCGTCCGCTGGTTGAGCAACACGGTCAAATGAAGCGTGATAGCGCTGTCACAACCTGCATGATTGGTTCTATGTTGTATATAATCATTTGTGGTATAATAATTTACGTCGTTCAATTGGTATGGCAGATTATTTTCCAAAACCGTATCATAGATATCACTTGAAGAGGACAATCCGACGGAAAGGGTATTTACCACAATACTGTCTGCGCCTGAAACTGCGGCAAAGGTATCAATAATAACCCCGGGGCCAAACCAAAAGTGACCTTGCCACAACGCCGGCAACATATTGTCACAAATTATGGCTTGTTTATAAGTGATTTGGTTGTTCGCCACAATCAAATGGATGGTCAGCACACTATCGCAGTCGGCAGCATTGGACAAATGTTGAACATACGTGCCGGCGGAGTCATAACTGATCCCATTGATAAGATACGGAAGTTGATTTTCAACAATGCTCACCACCGTCGTTTGGCTTGTCGAATTAATCACCGTAACCGTCATAACCACCGTACTATCCACCCCGTTGGAAGCTTGCAAAACAATGGAATCCACCCCCGCCGTTGCAAACGTTATCCCTTCCCATTCTATTGGCAACAGCGTGTCGCAAACAGTGGTATCCAATTCCGTCCGCACATTTTCCAACACCGTCAGATATAGGGTAATCGTGCTGTCGCAACCGGCACTGTTTTCTGTATGCTGAATATAAACTCCCGCTGACGAATAGGCAGTCCCATTCAGCGAATAGGGCAAATCGTTTTGTAAAACCGTATCGTAAAGGATGCTGAACGTGGTGTCCTGAATGGTCAACACCAGCACATAAATGCTGTCACAGTTGAAGGATGAGGTTAGTGAATCGTAATACGTGCCGGAGAGACTAATGTCTTGATTATGCCAACTATAGGGTATCGCATTATTGCACACAGTAACCTCGGATGTATCCCTAAACACTTCATTAACAGTTAGATGTAAGACATAAATGCTGTCGCATTGGATAGAAGAAATAAGCGAATCGTAGTACGTGCCAGAAGCAGAAAGAGGCTTATTATGCCACAAATAGGGCAGATCACTTGTACAAATGGAATAATCCATGGTGTCGCGAAACACCTCATTGACCATGAAATTCAGTACATAGATGCTGTCGCAATTCGACGAAGAAGTCAGCGAATCGTAGAATGTTCCGGTGATGCTAAGATTTTGACCATGCCACACATACGGCAGATCATTAGCGCACACAGCAAAATCAGAGGTGTCGTTGAATACAGGGTTTACCGTAAAAATCAGTTTATAAACACTGTCACAGCCGGCAGTTGTTGTCAATGAGTCATAGTAAATGTCAGCGGAGTACAATGATTTTCCTCGCCAAATACAGGGCAACTTATTCTCGCAAACGGCAGAATCGGCAGTAAAAAGGAATACCGGATTCACCGCCATCACCAGGACTTCAATGCTGTCTGCACAATCTAAAGGATATGTAATCGTTACCGAATCAGCCGAATCAAAGGTATGGTTGCGCCAAACATACGGAAATTGGTTTTCACAAACATTCGTATCATACGGATAGATGACAGACAGATACATTGTGACCACACTGTCGGCCCCGTGGGCGGTGTAGAGCAGGGTATCATGGCAACCTGCGTGCGTAAAAGTCACCCCATCCCATTCGTATGGCAACTCAGAAGCATAAATTGTATCGTAGAGTTCGGTATGTTTATGGGCATAAATGGTGATGTAAACCGTTGTGTCAAAGATACAACCGTTATCATCAACCAACGTGAACGTGTAACCGACCAGCGTATCGTTTGCTAAAGAATCAGGCGGTGTGATGATAAAGGTGGAGTCTCCTGTGCGGGTAACCCACAAATCCGCAAAATCGTTTTGGGCCACATGGGCGTAGTGGGAGGGGGAGAGATGTTCCGCCACGGACAGTTCACTGATAAAGATATAACCGTTGTCATGCATGAGTCCGTCAATAACCTCGATATACCAAGTGCCATTCACCGGGCAACCGATCAAACTGTCAAACGACATTTCCGGATGATAGAAATGCAGACCGTTTGAATAGTCAGACGAATCAATTATTCTGTTATTCGACTGGGAAATCGAAGTTGCATTAGCTTTATCGTATATCAAACTATTCACACCAGGTGCATACTGGTAGCCTTCGGTTGTGTTATTGGACCAACAGTAATTCCACCCGATTCCGGGCTTGTTCAGTGAAGAATCACAAAGATTATTGCTACTACCTACCGTATTTGCTCTCCCTAAGAAAGTAGTTCTATAAGGATAGTGTGCCTGATATGCATTCACAACATCTTGAATATTGGGATTCCAGCCACGATGAGACGCACCGATGGAGGAAAGACATTCAGAAGTGCTTGATCCGTAAGTATTTTTCTTCAAAATGTCTGAACTTTGTCCATTGGGACACGTAAGATTAATATACAAATCTGCAATGCTCGAGTGTTCCATATTCAATCTTACGTACTTTATATCTTCCGCAGATTCAATAATGGCATTGGTGTCGAATCCGGAGAAAGTCATATTCGCCAAATACGAGCAGTTTCCGTTGCAGGGCACGCCATCCGGCAGGAAGGTGACTTCTGTATGGGTGAGCGTTGATTGCGGAAGTATGTACTGCAGATTGTCGCCGGACATAATGCCGATAACCACTGTTTGCGTGTCACCGGCAACCATATCCGACAAATGCGCATCCAATATGGGGTTTTCGGACTCGAAAACATGGAATACGGAGGATTCAGCAAAACAACCTCCAGCGAAATAGGCTGTTACAGTATAAGCGCCTGTTTCTGTAACGGTGATAGAAGAAGTGGTCTCGTCAGTATTCCACAGATAGGATTGAGGATTATCATTGCAAACGGCTGTGAGCGTCACGGAGGAGTCCGGGCAGAAGAACTGCGCGCCCGAAATGGAGACAGTCGGGGTGGTGACGACAGTCAAGGTCAAAGTCACAATGCTGTCGCAACCGTGGATGTTCGCGAGCGTGTCGCGAATAATCGTATCGGAAGTGTAGGTAACGCCGTTCCAGACAAAACTATTGCAAGCGGAGACAGTGGTATCCGTGATGCTGCGGGCGTAAAAGGGAACGCTTACCACGGTGTCGAAACCGCAGCCGTAGGCATTGAAACAATGGAACGTGTAATTTATAATCGTGTCGTGAGGCAGGTTAGCCGGAGGGGAAAAGATAAAGGAGGAATCACTGGTGGCAATCACCCACGGTCCATCAATAGTTGTATGGACCACATCGGCGTAAACCACCTCTTGGATATCCTCTGCCAAGGCCAGTTCCCATCCGAAAAGGTAACCATTGTCAACGCTGGCACCATCTAAAACCTCAATGTACCAATCTCCGTTCAGTGGACAACCGACCAAGCTTTGAAACGATTCATCAGGATGGTAGAATTGTGTTCCGGCGGCTACATTGGAAGAATCGAAAGAATTAGGATAAACGGGAATTCCCCAATAATAAGTTGGGGTCGCATCATAATTAGGAACCGCATTGCATTCCCGGTAAATCAAACTACCGGTGCCGCCCGCGTAAGTATAACCTTCGGAAGTGTTGTTGGACCAACAATAGTTCCACCCTGTGCCCGGGGCATTGTTTGGGCGGGTGGCGTCACAAGGAAATCCCGAATCACTCGGTTTATAGGGCACTCCGAAATCCGTACCTTGCGATGCATTGTAAGTCCCATCTACATCGCTTTGCCATCCTTTGGAATTATTGGAAATATGAGAAGCACAGAAGGTGTTGGAGTACATTTGATAATCACCCCATTTTAAAATATCCGCTTTTTGTCCATTAGGACAAGTTAAATTGATGTAAATATCCCCGGCAAATGAATGTTCCATATTGATTCGCACGTACCGGATGTCATTCACGCTATTGACGCGGGCGGTGTCGTCATAACCGCCGAAGTGCAGCGGCGAGCGGTAAGAGCATCCATAGGGATCGCATTCCTCACCATCGGGCAGGAACACCGTATCATTAAGGGCAAGGATGGTTTCGTGCGACTGGAAGATGAGATTGCAGGAAGATACATAACCCACAGTGACAGGATAAACACCACCCGCGCACATATCTGGAAAGTCAATTTCAGAAACAGAGTTGACCTTCACAGTAGTGACTTTGAAAGTATCTGTCACGGGGCAGCCTCCGGGAGGCGTGGCGGTCACGAGGTAGAAACCTGCGGAAGATACGATGATGGTCTGCGTGGTGTCGCCGGTGCTCCATTGGTAGGAGGTGGCATTGCGGGCAGTGAGGGTGTCAGGGGAACCAGCGCAGAGAAAGAGGTGGGTGCTTGTCGGCGTGGGCGACTCTGACGTGACGGTTTTCGATGCCGTACCAGTGCAACCTCCCGGGGAGGTTACCGACACCGTATATTCGGTAGTTTGGTCCGGAGTAACCGTGATGGTCGGGGTTGTGTCGCCGGTACTCCAAACGTACGTCGGCTCGTAAGTGAAACTGCGGACGGCTCGGACATGGCCATAATACTGATAGGATTTTGAAACAGACTTGAATGATCCACGGGTAAGTCCCCCTGAAAAATCTACCTGCCAAGCCTTACCAGTACTACATTCAGCACTACACCAGTAGTAATGGAGTGGCATGATAGACCCGCCGGCATTCAAAAGGGCATCTTTGATTTGTGGATACACCCCGAACAAGATACGAAGTTGTCCTGGGGCGGGCAGATACCAGCCATGGGCGAAATCCACCACCCCGGCGGCGTAAGTGCTGCCATAGCCGGATGTGGCGAGCATCGCCTGCGTGTTGGCATATCCCGAAGTGTCATATAACAGTTGCTGGTAATTGGAAGGATTTTGGTTCACAAGACCCTGCACATCGGTATTCGGGCCCCATTTGCATTCTGTCGTATCATCGTCCAACGCGACCACCCACCCGCCGGATCCGTCAGGATGAAGATAGAACACGATACCCTTACTCCCGTCCGGGGCGGTATAGACATCACCGACACGATAGGTCTGCGCCGTCAGGATTCCCAGACAGCCAGCCATCATCATTATCAGTATGCAAAACCTTTTCATATCGTATCTTTCTTCTTAAAAATCCCGAATGCTGCGGACTCTGTGATTGTTCCCGGAATGATTATCCCATGTCTTATTAGAAATAACTACATTGCCGTCATTTTTTACTATCCATGCGACCGGATAATTTTCCGGAATATCTTCAGAGGAACTCCAATAATACCAAGTTATATCCATCGGGAACGGTGTACCGTTCACTATTGAAAGCGAAGCATTAATCTCCACTATATTTGAGAACAAAAGACTCATCTGACCGATGTCCGGCAAATACCAACCGTGGGGCAAATCCACAGTGTGAGCGGCAGGATAATCGATAGAATCGCCTGCAGCCCAAAGGCTTACAGTATTGGCATACCCAGCAAAATCAGGAAGATCGGTGGCACCGATATTGCTCACCCCGGGCACATCAACTTGCAGGGAACTCCAACTCACTTTTGTGCTTTGGTCGTGCAAATGCACTGCCCAGCCGTGGGCGCGGGTCGAGTCCACATAGAAGACCACTCCCATGGCTGTTTTGCCGGAGGCAGCGAAGTTAGAGGGTTTCACGGTTGAGCCGTCGGTGCAGAGGATGTCGCCAATTGCGACAGGCGGAACCACTGCCATATTTCCGGCCGATGCCTGCAGGGTGACACTGCCGCCGGGGCACACCGTGTCGGTCGTGGCCGTGACCGTAACCTGCGGCGGCTCGGAAACGGTTAGTACCAGCGTGACGACACTGTCGCAGCCGTTTGCGGCGGTGTAGTACTGCTTGTGAGCACCGCTCTCGTAGTAGGTGACTCCGTTCCAAGTGTAGCTGTGGCAAGCGGTGGCTTCGACAAGCTCAGTCACCGTAGGGGTGACGGTAAGTTGCAGATTGACCGTATCGGAGCAGCCGGCGGTCTCCAATACACGGATGCGGGTGATTGTGCCGACCGTATCCGTTTCGGTCGCCGTGAGCGTGAAGCCGTTGGCCTCGTAACCCGCACCCTGGCAGGTGGTGTCGTAAAGGGTTTGCATTCCGCCGCTACCCACCACAATGGATTGTTGTGCAGTGTTGCTGCAGCCATATTCCGAAGTAGCTGTCACGGTGTAAGTGGTCGTCTGCGCCGGCGACACCTCAATGCTCGGATCGGTGCTGCCGGTGTTCCATTCGTAGGTCAGCGTGCTGTCGTGCACCACGGTGGTATGGGTGAAACTGCGGACGGGACGGAGCAGGTAACCGCCCCAATATTCTGGTTCCGGAAATGGGCACTTTTGCTTGAGGGAAAAGCCACCTGGATAGTAACTATCAAAGGAAACCACCCATGCTTCCGAAGCGGATTGCTCAGTACTGGTCCAGTATTCTAATGAGGAAAAAAATACCGTTGTTGCTGGCCCGGGAGGGGTACCTCCTGCCGCAATAATTTTTGACGTGATGAAAGGCATCTGATTAAAAAGGATACTTAATTGCCCGGCAGCAGGTATATACCATCCATGTTCTAAATCCACTAACCATGCAGCATTCGGTTTGTTAGCGGTTGTATGATCCGGGTGCGCATTTCGCATGGCCACTGTATTGGCATAACCAGCGGTGTCCTGCATTAATTGCAGAAAAGAGATATTTCCCAAATATTCCAGTTCCGGAACATCCCCGTCCGGGCCCCAATTACAGCAAGAGGGAGCATCGTTAAGTGCCACCACCCAACCGCCACTACCGTCCGGATGAAGATAGAACACAATACCTTGGCTGCCGTCCGGTGCCGTGTAAAGGTCACCGACTCGGTAGGTCTGTGCCACTGAAATCATCCAATAGCCACAGAATAGTATCAACCAGAGTATTATGTTTCTTGCTCTCAAAATATTACTTTTCTTTTATTATTTCGTACCAAATACTTTCAAAAAGATCGAATCGTTCGCAATGTTAACATTGTGTTATACATGAATCCCCATATTTGACCTTTGTTATTGAGACATTGAATATAATAACCATTATTGTTAGTGGAAGACCAATAGTAGGTATTGTAGTTTGACCCTGTAAACAACAAGGTTCCATTTAGTATCGTCAAAGTATTGTTAATGGCAAGGATACTTCCATACATAATGCGTAATTGTCCCATGGCAGGCATGTACCATCCGTTGTCAAAATCCGCATGCCATGCGGCGGGGAATGCCTCTTGTTGGGTGATTCCTGGATTTGTGGAGGGTGTGTTGCGGAGAATTTGAGTGTTTGTATAGCCATCAAAATCAAAGAGACCTTCCCAATCTGTGTGATTAGGGAGATTGAAAGCATTACTTGAATTACACCACTTCAAACCGGGCGTTTCATCCAGATTCACTGCCCAGCCGTGTTCGTCGGTACTGTCTACGTAGAAGATGACGCCTATAGCCGTTTTTCCAGCCACTGGCCAGTCGGCTGGTTTTACAATGGTGTTGTCGGAGCAAAGAATGTCGCCAGGGATTATCAGAGGCGCCGTGTAGCCACCCTGTTCGAACCCGGCATTGCTGCCCATGGCGTGGATGACCGTGTTCTCCCCGGCGCAGATTTCCTCCGGTTGGGCCAAGGTGGTCAGTTCGGGGTTCCTGACTACCAGTAGTTGCAGCGTGCTGTTGCTGTCGCAGCCGTTGGCAGTGACACCCTCTTCGGAGAAGGTGAACAACCCTACGCTGTCCTGCCGTGCTAAGTGGAAGCCGTGCTCATGGTACTCATTGCCCGAACAGAGTGTGTCGCGGACAAAAAGATGGTACGATGGATTGTGGGTTACGCTGATGGTGCGGGTGCCGCTGCCGCAACCGTTGACGGCATAGACGGAGAGAACAGCGGGATTCGGAGCGTCGGCGGAGAAATAGGCGCGCAGAGTAGACCCGTAAACGCCTGAAATCACGGACACGCCAATTGGAGAAGTCCAATGAATGGTGTCCAACGCGGCGGCATTAGGCCACTCATAGACAACCTCCTCCGCGTCGCATACAATAGTTGGCCCGGAAAGTGATGCCGGTAACGTGAACGGTGGGCTCACCGAGAGGTGTAGCACAACAGCGGAGTCGCAACGCCCGCCGGTTTGGATAAAGAGAGTATCCAACAGTTTTCCCGCCGGTGGCTGGGTAATATGGAACCCGTTTTTTGCATAGTCGGAACCGACACAGATATGATCGTAAATGTGCTCATACCGCTTGAGGATAGTCAAGTATAGTGTGATGACAATCTCATCGCTTTCTGGATTGTTGGGATCAAGGAAGGTGTTGCGATAGACATGGGTGCCCACGGCATCTTGCTGAGTCAGGTTAAAATAGTGTAAATGATAGCTTTCGCCTTCACAGATAGTGTCGTAATAGGTGCCACTGGCGGTAGGTGTTCCGGTTCCCGAAGCAATAAGTCCACTCAAGGTAAAATAGCAATTCACCGTAGAGGCCACCAAGCAGTTAATAGAAGTTACCCCTTGGTTGAGCACGTAGGTGGTAGGGTTGGTGTGCGTGTTGTTATCCCAATTATAGCTTGGGAAACCTTCAGGTGCTGTTACTGTAATTTGGTTTCCTGTTATATTATTGATTGTCAATTGGTTACTAATACAAGAAGCGGTAAAATAGGCATAACCGTAGTGGCCTTCCCATCCGCAGTCGAAGGTCACGAACTGGAGTTTGACTTGTTGACCGCTATAGTCGGAAAGATTAATGCTCATAAGGCTCCATGGACGGTAACGCACGCTGTGATAGGATTGGAAACCTTCGAGGCTGTAGGCGGCGGAGACATCGTACTGGGCACAACTGTCGATGAGTTCCCCAGCCATGTTGAGCACACGCACCATGAATCGTGGTTGGACAGACATCGGGTGGCTGGGATCCTCGAAGACCACGGCAAATTTGATCTGTAGGATAGAATGGTTCTGGTCCACGGCAATGGTGTAGGTGACGGCCTCCGCCTCCGAACCGATATTGTCGTTGCCGAGCTTCACCACCGCATTTTCGCCGGGCGGCAGCAACGGAAGTTGATTTCCCGTATTTGGGTCAGTTCCTTGCTGCGTGATTACTGTATGTCGGTCAGGGACGATACCCGTGTTCTGGAAAGGGTTGTCAACGGTGCCGTACTGACAAACTACCCCGGGAGCATTCAGATCCGTAAAAACCGGACACTGCGCCACGGCGGCCAGCAAACCGCACCAACTCAAGAACAATATGGTTATCGCCCTTCTCATTCGAACACTACACGATTTTACTCAATTTACATAAATCTGCAAAGATACAATTTTCAACCAATTATCCACTGTTTTCATCATATTTTATGAAAATGGCAATGTTGATATTTCTCTGTTAATCTTAAACCGTATACACCTAAACCTCAAACCAAAAAAAATGTATCTTTGCGTTTCTTTTTTGTGCAATAATAAAAACATAAAATATTATGAATGAAGAAATTAAAAATCCGGTGATTGAAGAATTACGTCAATCTGAAGCGCTGTTGGAAGGTCACTTTCTCCTTTCTTCAGGTAGGCACAGCGACCGCTACTGCCAATGTGCCAAACTGTTGCAGTATCCGGACAGGGCGGAGAGGGTAATCGCAAAGATTGCCGAGCAGGTGAAAGATCTGAAAATTGATATGGTGGTAGGTCCGGCCATGGGCGGCATCATCGTAGCATACGAACTGGGCCGTCAGCTCGGCGTCCCGGCCATCTTTACCGAAAGGGTAGACAACGTGATGTGCTTGCGCCGCGGCTTCGAGGTGAAACCCGGCATGAGGCTCCTCATTTCCGAAGATGTGGTCACCACCGGCAAATCCTCCCTTGAGACCATCGAGGTGCTGAAAGCCTTCGGTGCGGAAATCATCGGTGTCTGCTGTTTGGCTGACCGCAGCGATGGATCATTCCCTTATCCTGTCTATAGCGCTACCAAACTCAACATCCAGAACTGGGCCGTTGAAGATTGTCCGCTCTGCAAGCAGGGCCTCCCCTTCGTGAAACCCGGCAGCCGGAAGATGTAGAGACGTGAGACGTAAGACTCAAGACGTGATGTGATAAGATTGATTGCTGATTTGTGATTTTTTCTCAAGTCCTAAGTCTCAAGTCTTAAGTCTTCAAGGTCCCAAGTCAAAAAAATAGTATATTTGCCGCCTCATTAAAAATCATAGATGAAAAACCCGAAATTATCCAGTCGATACGCCAAGGCGCTGTACGATTTTGCCGGTGAGAGAGATCAGGTCGAAGAGGTTTACGCCGACTTGCGGTTGTTCTCTGACACGTTGAAGGGGAGCCGTGAACTTCAGGTGATGCTCCGCAACCCTGTCATTCATCCCAACCAGAAGCATAAAATCTTTGAAAGCATCTTCAACGGTACCCTCCACGACACTACCTATCAGTTCCTTGACGTCCTCCTTCGCAAAAAGCGCGAGCCCGCCTTGGACACGATTTGCGAGGAGTATTTCAGGTTATACAACACCGCCCACAACATCAAACCGGTGACCATCACTACTGCGAAACCGTTGGGCGACACACTCAAAAGCAAAATCGTAACCATCCTCGCCGACATGACCCATGCCACCATAGACCTTCTTGAGATCGTGGATCCGGAAATCATCGGCGGTTTTGTCATCAAGATGGACGACTACTATTTCGACACCAGCATTATAACCAAACTCAACAAGTTAAGACAGGAGTTTTCCCAAAACAGTTTTCAAGTACAATTTTAAATTTCCATATACATGGCAGAAATCAAACCATCAGAAGTTGCATCCATCCTGCGTCAACAACTGCAGAACTTCAACCAGAAATCCGAAATGGAGGAGGTTGGCACCGTGCTGCTGGTCGGCGACGGCATTGCTCGCGTTTACGGCCTGCAAAATGTCCAATCCGGCGAACTGGTGACGTTCAGTACCAAGAACGGTGACGAGATCACCGGTATCGCCCTCAACCTTGAAGAGGACAACGTGGGTGTCGTCCTGCTGGGCGATTCCAAATCGCTGAATGAAGGCGACATCTGCAAACGCACCGGCCGTATCGCCTCCATCAAGGTCGGCGAAGGTTTGTTGGGGCGCGTCATCAACACCCTCGGGCAACCTATTGACGGCAAGGGTGACATCGCAGGCGAGCTCTTCGAAATGCCCATAGAGCGCAAGGCACCTGGCGTTATCTACCGCCAGCCTGTGAAACGCCCGTTGCAGACTGGCATCAAGGCCATTGACGCCATGATTCCTATCGGCCGCGGACAACGCGAGCTCATCATTGGCGACCGGCAGACCGGAAAGACGGCCATCGCCATTGACACGATTATCAACCAAAAGTCTTTCTACGAACAAGGAAATCCGGTTTATTGTATTTATGTGGCTGTGGGCCAGAAAGGTTCCTCTGTGGCTGCCTTGGTAAAGACCCTTACGGAGAGTGGTGCAATGCCGTATACCATCGTGGTGACTGCCACCGCCTCGGATGCTGCCGCCATGCAGTTCTATGCCCCGTTTGCCGGCGCCGCCATCGGCGAGTACTTCCGCGATACCGGCCGTCACGCCCTCATCATCTACGATGACCTCTCCAAACAGGCGGTGGCATACCGTGAAGTTTCTCTGCTTCTCCGTCGTCCGCCCGGACGCGAGGCCTATCCCGGCGATGTATTCTACCTCCACTCCAGACTGTTGGAGCGCGCTGCCAAAATCATCGAATCGGACGAAATTGCGGCGAAGATGAACGACCTGCCACCGGCACTGAAACCGCATGTCAAAGGCGGCGGTTCCCTGACAGCCTTGCCTATCATCGAAACCCAAGCCGGCGACGTCTCCGCCTACATCCCGACGAATGTGATTTCCATCACCGATGGACAGATTTTCCTCGAGACTTCCCTGTTCAACGCCGGTGTTCGTCCCGCCATCAACGTGGGTATCTCCGTGTCGCGAGTGGGTGGTAACGCGCAAATCAAGTCCATGAAAAAAGTGGCCGGCACCTTGAAACTCGACCAGGCACAGTACCGCGAGATGGAATCCTTTGCCAAATTCGGCTCTGATGTCGATGCCGCCACACAATTCATTCTTGATAAGGGCGTACGAAACGTGGAAATCTTGAAACAACCGCAATATACCCCCTACAAGGTGGAAGAACAGATTGCCATCATTTTCTGCGGTGTGCGCGGTCTTCTGCAACAAGTTCCTGTCGCCAGTATTCACAATTTCGAGACCGAATTCATCTCCTACATGCACTCCGAACATCAGGATGTCCTTGACACGCTGGCCAAAGGAGTCATTGATGACGGCATCATGCAGCAATTGACCGACATCTGCGCCAAAGTGGCTACAAAATACGAATAATTATGGGCAGCCTTAAAGAAATTCGCACCCGAATCACCTCAATCGAGTCCACGCAGAAGATTACCAGTTCCATGAAACTGGTGTCGGCCGCCAAACTCCGTCGTGCCCAGACTGCCATCCAGCATCTCCGCCCATACTCCCAAAAACTGAACGAAATTCTGAATAATCTGGCCAACTCTAACACGGAGTCCGAGGCGCTCCCGCTCTTCGAAACGCGCGAACCCGAAAAAGTGGTTATCGTAGCCATCACTTCCAACAAAGGACTTTGCGGTGCCTTCAATTCTAATGTTATCAAAACTGTGAATCGCTTGGTTGATGAGAAATATGCCAAACAGCACAGTGCCGGAAACGTGCAACTTATCTGTTTCGGCAAAAAGGGCAACGAACAACTCAGCAGAATATACCCCGTAATGCATTACAGCGAGAAGCTGCTCGATAATCCTGACTTTACGGAACTCTCCGTTGTGGCCGACGAGTTGGTGCAACAGTTCATTCGCCACGAGGTGGACAAAGTGGATATTGTCTATAACCAATTTCTGAACGCCGCCACCCAACGGGTCACCGTGGAGGACTATTTACCCGTGACCTCTATAGATAGTGGCGAAGTGAAGAAAGTGACCAGCGACTACATTATTGAGCCGTCTGCCGACAAACTTCTTATGGAGTTGATTCCCAAAATTTTACGGACTCAATTGTATAAGACACTATCCGATTCTATCGCATCGGAACACGGTGCGCGGATGATTTCCATGACAAAAGCTACTGACAATGCCACGGAGATTCTGCGCGATCTTAGACTAAAATACAACAACGCCCGCCAGTCGTCAATCACAAACGAACTGATTGAGATAGTGAGTGGCGCAAATGCGCTCAACGGATAACCTCCCCCGTGAAAAGGCTCTGGCTCATAGTAGGGATTTTGTGCTGCCTGTCGGTGGTATTCGCACAGCAGAAAAAATATTCGGCTCGTGTTTTCGACGGCATCACGTTCCAACCGCTCGCCGGTGCCAGCATCTATAATTCCAACACTCAAAAATTTGCCTTCACAGACAAATCCGGACGTTTTGAGATTGAATTGTCTCTCAACGACACACTTATTATCTCCAAATCCATTTATCGGCAGCATGTTGCCGTTATTGACAAAAAGCTGTTTTATGGTGTTGAGGATTTCTTCCTTTATTACAAGGCCACTATGCTGAAAGAGGTGACCATCATCGGCATCAATCCGTCATACGAAGGTTTTAAGAAGGACATTGTAACGTTAGAACTCCCAGAATACTACAAGCGCGCCGAAGATCTTCAACTCTCAGAATGGCAGAAAGCGAATGCCACCTACAAGGACGGTGGTAACATCTTGTCACTCGGCGGCGGTATCACTATGTCGCCCATTTCTTATCTTTATGACAAATTTAGCCACAAAGGCAAAATGGGTCGTCTTTACAACGAAATGCTCGATTACGAAGATGAGATGGAGCGGATACAACAGAAATACAATCGAGATATTGTTTCGCAACTTACTGGTTTACAAGACGAAGAATTGATAGATTTTATGATGTACTGCCGGTTCAACTATTACGATCTTGTACGTTGGAGCGATGAACAGATTCGTGAGAAAATCCGTGCCAACTATTTTAATTACCAATACGACAAAATCTCCCATGACGGACAATAAGGACTTCTGGAAACGCAACTTCTCATGGTGGCACCTCGCTGGAATGGCTGTGGGCGTGCTCTTGTCGCTGCTTTATTGGTACAAGTCCGGCCAATTCTCCGATAATATCTTGAAAAAGAGTCCATATTTGATGGTTCTTTGGGGACTCCTGACCGGCTATATCTTAATAGATTTGGTAAAATCCAGCAAAAACAGGAACGAGAAAAACGAATAACCCCTGGGGAGACGCGATTTTTTGTATCTCTAAGGCATTGTTAAACGAAAAATTATATTTCAAACTAAATATCAATATTATGACAGAAAAATTAGAAACTTTAAGAGACAACCCGGCCATGAGATGGACGGCGTTGTTGCTGTTGGCCTTGGCCATGTTCTGTTCGTACATCTTCATGGACATCTTGTCCCCCATCAAGGACCTTATGCAATCGACAAGAGGTTGGGATTCAACAGCTTTCGGTACGATGCAAGGTGCAGAAACGTTCTTGAACGTGTTCGTGTTCTTCCTCATCTTCGCTGGTATTATCCTCGACAAGATGGGGGTGAGATTCACGGCAGTGCTTTCCGGTACTGTTATGCTGATTGGTGGTTTGATCAAGTATTACGCTGTTACTGAGGCGTTTATGGGTAGCAGCGTAGAAGCATGGTTTACGAACCACCTTAATTACATTCCTGGTTTCCAGGAACTTGGTGTTGCTCCTTTTTATGAAGGAATGCCTGCTTCAGCCAAGGTTGCGGCCATCGGCTTCATGATTTTCGGTTGCGGCGTGGAAATGGCCGGCATCACGGTCTCCCGCGGTATTGTGAAATGGTTCAAAGGCCGTGAAACTGCTTTGGCTATGGGTTCTGAGATGGCTCTCGCCCGTTTGGGTGTGGCTACTTGTATGATTTTCTCCCCCTTCTTCGCTAAATTGGGTGGCACCATTGACGTTTCCCGCTCCGTGGCTTTTGGTGTTGTGTTGCTCTGTATCGCCTTGATTATGTTCATCGTGTACTTCTTTATGGACAAGAAACTGGATGCTCAAACTGGCGAGGCTGAGGAGAAAGACGACCCGTTCAAGGTTTCCGACATCGGTAAGATCCTCTCTTCCGGCGGATTCTGGTTGGTGGCCCTGCTGTGCGTGCTTTATTACAGCGCTATCTTCCCGTTCCAGAAGTATGCAGTTAACATGCTGCAATGCAACCTCACGCTAACAGAGGCTACCCCAGACACTTTCTGGGGCGGTAGCACCGTAACCATCATCCAATACCTCATCATGTTAGTGGTGGCCGTATGTTCCTTCACCAGTAACTTTTCCAAGAACAAAACCACCAAAATCGGTCTGATGGTATTGGCAGCCGTGGCGTTGGTAATTTACTGCTGGATAGGTTACATGCGCGGCACGGCCGAGACTATCTTCGCCGTCTTCCCGTTGCTCGCCGTGGCCATCACGCCTATTCTCGGCAACTATGTGGACCACAAGGGTAAAGCCGCTTCCATGCTGATGATTGGCTCTTTATTGCTGATTATTTGTCACTTGACTTTCGCATTCGTGTTGCCTCAGTTCAAGGGCAATGCGGTCGGTGGTGTCATCGTGGCTTATCTCACTATTCTGGTGCTTGGTGCCTCCTTCTCTTTGGTGCCTGCCGCTTTGTGGCCGAGCGTGCCAAAATTGGTCGATGAAAAGATTATCGGTTCTGCCTACGCCCTCATCTTCTGGATTCAAAACATCGGTTTGTGGCTCTTCCCGCTGCTCATCGGCAAGGTCCTCGACAAGACAAACCAGGATGTCATCGCCCAGATGAACGAAGGTCTGATTGATGCCGAAACCGCCGCTGTCTCCTACGACTACACCTGGCCGTTGGTGATGTTAGCTTGCCTCGGTATCGCCGCTCTTATCCTCGGCATCATTCTCAAAGCCGTTGATAAAAAGCAAAAACTCGGTCTTGAGGAACCAAATATCAAATAATGCAGAAATAAGACATTATTGAATAGTCATTAAAAAAGAAAAAGCCCCGCATCTGCGAGGCCTTTTCTTTTTTGCCGGTCACTCATCCCAAAACCGGCATCTCATTAATATAAAAGGGTTATTTTTTAAGGAATTATTTTTTCAGGATTTTCTGAACGCCGTTGCCGACTTTCAAAAGATAAATACCTGCGGGATAAGATTGCATATTAAGTGTTACTTGCGTATCGCCATTGCTGACCATTTGCATCAGTTGGCCGTTCACGTTGTACAACTCCACTTTTTCAGCCTTTTCGTTGATGATGTAGAGTGCGCCGTTGCAGGGGTTCGGATAGGCAAAAACCTGCGGCATCTCGTGGTTTTCGATGCCAACGGGACGACTGTTGATGACTCCCACGCCGGTGAGGTCGAAACCGCTGCTCCAGAAGTTGGTCGGCCACGGATCGTTGACAATGTGTCCGAAAGCGTCGTAGGTCGCGAACTGCGGGTCGATGGTGCCTACCGCGTCCACGATACGTACATAGACGATGCTGTCGATGTTGAGGTTCGCACTGTCGGCCAGTTCCGCGAGATCGAACGGAGTGCCGTAACCGATGCGGAATTTGCCGGCCAAGTTGTTAATCATGGTAGCATCCACACCGCCCACAGCACCGCTCACTTGCTCGTCGGTTGGGGTGAGCGAGGTGGCCGGGAAGCGTACGAAATGCACGCCGTCGGAGCTTACCTCCACGAAGGCGAGTTCAAGGAAAGTGTCGTTGAAAGAGTTCTCGAACACGGCGAAATCAGGACCCTCGCCGTTGCGGATGGGCCGCTCGAAAGTGACTAACGCAGAACCGCCGTCGCCGAGACTGACGGCATCCATCGTGTTGTTCAGCGTAGCCGGTCCGATGGCGTTGGTATCACCGCCAAAAGAAGCTAATGGGCTTTCCGGGTCGGAAATCATGTAGGGGCCACGGGTGAGCACCACGCCGGTTGCCCATGCCACGAAACTGTTGTCTCCGGCAGGAATGGCATTGCAGCCGTCAGTACCCACGGGACCGCAGAACGGACCGTGGTCGGGATCCGGACCAGGACCGGGATCGGGATCGCCGCCCGAGGTGTCGGACGCGGTCACGGGCATAATGACGGTTTCCCAAGCGTAACCCCAAGTGGTCCAGTCATTCGGGTCACCGGTCATGGTCGCACAATCGGTATTACCCACCTTGATGAGGTCACCCTGATGCACATACATTTCCGTATAGCCGAAATTGGCCATGGTACCGTTTACATTATACATGACATAACCTGTTGAAGGTTGCATCAACGAGAGATTATACGCGTTGTCCTGATAGGTGATATCATAGATGATACTGCCGCCGCCGGAGTAACCGTAACGGCTGTCGTAGGCAGCGATGGTGTCCATGATAGCCTCCACCGTGGTGCTGTCTCCATTGAAGTGCACGCCCCAGGCCAAGGCCACCTCAGGGCTGCACCAGTTGCCGACAAAAATCACTTCCGTGCTGCCGGTTCCTACCCAGTAGGTGATTTGGTCTGCGGAAATGGTGGCGTCAACTGGGTCGTCGCCATCGCGCACCCCGCCAAATGAAACTTCATGCTCATTCAGAATAACCGTCTGCTGGGCAAATGTCAGATTCATTGTGCAGATTAAACCGAAAAAGAGTAATAGTTTCTTCATATTGATATTGTTTTATTAGTGATCAGTGAACTGTGATCAGTGAATAGTGAATAGAGGAGAAGTCCGAAGAATAATCGGTATATGAGTGAAACAACGTACAAATAGCAGGTTTTCAGACTCGTTCCAGAAATGGCGTCTCTTACCGGCTACTCATTAATATAAAAGGGTTATTTCTTTAGAACCTTCTGAACACCGTTGCCGACTTTCAGCAAATAAATACCTGCAGGATAAGATTGCATGTTCAGAATCACCTGTGTGTCGCAGTTCTCAATCGTCTCAAGGAGCTTGCCGTCTATGTTGTAGAGTTCAACGTTCTCGGCGTTCTCGTTGAAGATGTTCAAAATGTCGCCACAAGGGTTCGGGTAGACATATACGCGAGAGATTTCGTGATTATCAATGCCGTCGTGGGTTGTGTCGGGCACAGTCACGGGCGTGATTGTCATCGGGTAGACGTAAGTGTACCACCAATAGTTGTATGTTGCATCATACGTGCTGTCTATGATGACACCGGCGGCGGGATCGGCCCACTTCTCGAAATCGCCATTAACGAGGGGCTGCCCTAAGCCCATGTCCATATAGCCATTATTCGTGCTGCCCCAGTAGTTGCCCGGGGTGATGCCCAGCGTCGTGGTCATGCCGGCGGCAGCGTCAATGTAGTTGATGTCATCAAGGAAGCCACTAACCGTATAACTGAAGCGTGGGTCTACGGCGGCGATTTGGGCCATCATGTCAGCCACGGTGGCAGTGCCGTTCCAGCGGAAGCCCCAAGCAAGCGCGGTGTCAGCCCAGTTGACGGCCATCACAGCCTCGTTTGTGCCTTCGCCCACCCAGAAGAGGATATCGCTGAAGGCGATAGTGGCCTCCTCAGGAACAGGAATGTTGGGATTTTCAACAGGAATTATCGGCGTAGTGGCCGGGAAAGGATAGCAGTCACCCCACTCCTCAAATTCAAATGTGGTGTTGGGAATCAAAGCATCCTGAATACCAGAGGGGAATGCCGTCCCCATCACATACATACAGTAGCCAGGAACCGCCAGACTCAGATTGTATGTGCCATCCGAGAAGGAACATTGGTTGATCATGGAGCCGCTGAACGTCACGGTGAAACGGCTGTCGGCGGCGGCAATGTCGGTCAGCATGTCCTGGATGGAGGCGGTGCCGTTCCAACGGTAACCGTATGCAATGCCTATGCCGGCATCTTCGTCCAAACACCACTTGAACGTTGCGACAATGCTGTTACTGCCGTCACCAATCCAAAACCGGATGCTATCGGCCGGATAGTCAGCGGTGGCACGCACCGCGCTCACTTGGAAATCATGCCCGTTTTGGTGAATTGTCACCGTCTCTTGGGCGCTCAACAGGTTTATCATGCAGAATAAACCGAAAAATAGTAATAGTTTTTTCATATTATAATGTTTTTATTAGTGATCAGTGAACAGTGAACAGTGAATAGTGAATAGAGAAGTAAGCCGAAAAAAATCGGTCTATGTTTACTGTTTTCATGAAAATACCATAAACGCATATCCTCGGCATTTAGGGGTTTGACAAAATGCCTCGGTCAATATTGGAACGAAGAGCGCGATTAGGGTCTCTTTTGCATCCGCCTACCTCCCGAAGCGATAACAACGCACAAATGGCAGGTTTTCTGACTCGTTCCAGAAATGGCGTCTTCCCGTCTTGCGACAGTGACATGTTGCCGTTCCCTTTTGCGGAACTCACAGCAGCGGGTACTGTACAGGATTTGCACCTGTTTCCCTCTCAGGATTTTGCAATGAAAATCCCTCACCACTTTGCGGCGGCAAAAATACACTTTTTTCGAAATAGTTGGACAGGCTTAAAAAGTTCAAAAGGGCAACCTTAAAAAGATCGCCCCCTTGATTATTTACGAATAACACATTTCCATATTATAATTTGCCGAGCCGCCAGCCAAAGGTGAGGCCTACCTCCCACATCATATATGAATCAATAGGTACTCCATAATTTAAATTGCCTGTAATGTAAAAGCGTTTACCCACCACTCTACCAAATCGTAGTTCTAATGGTAAATAAACCCCATCACTCATATCAATACCGGTACATGGTGCAAAACCAATTATAAAGGGTTTGTTTCTGATATCACCAACGAGCATTAAAGCACCCACTTTGAAATTATAACCACAGAACTCATACCCATAATACAAAGAAGGACCGAAGTTTGTGTAAAAACCTAAGGCAAATCTGTCGGATATTGGCCAAGCAACATCTAAACCTAATTTCGGACTGATAGCGAATCCATCAAGAAATTGAAAACCGAGGGTGAAATTCAATCCGACGAAAGGTTTTAAACCATTGTTTGTAGGCTTGGAAATAGGCTTGGAACGGTCACTTGGATATGTCCATGCCACTCTACCGCTAAAAGAGTTGGGAACATATAAATTGAGAATACGCCATTGGGAAATGAGTTTTCCGGCAATATCTTCAAATTCCTTTCCAAGTTCCGAATAATTTTCCAATAGTTTGAAGTTTCCAAGGTTTTCGCCAATTCCTCGAAACTTGTTTAATTGGGCCTCTGTAATGATGTCATTGCCTTTAACGCCGCGTATTTCATGTTGTAAATTAATGCCATTGAAACTTTTATTCTGCATCTTCTTGCCATATTTGGCGAGTATTTCGTTATAATAGTTTTCAGCGGTGAGAATATTTTTGTCGGGATCTCTTGAAGTCTGGTCCAATCCGTCTGTGAAAGAAACCATAATCGCCGCTGAAAGGGGTTCCTTCTCCGGAATTGAATACTTGCAATAATTATCCAGTTCACCAATGGCTTTGTCCATGGCATAATATAGGGCTGTGCCGTTTTGTGGGGTGAATCCGTTAATGAAACTGGTCATTGCGTAGTAAGAGTCTGAAGTAAGTGGACGGATATTGAAAGTGCGGGTTTCATTGATTTTTGAGAAGCCTACGATGCCTAATTTGATGTTTCCCGATCCTTGTGAGGCATCATAAAGATTTCTGATAAAGTTGATTGCAGCACTTTGCACCACATTAAAGTCCGTACCTAATGAATAACTGCAATCGAGTACGAGCATGACAACCATAGACTTTTTCTGCTCCACGCCAGCCGTGCCTTGTCGTGTTTCGACGTCGGGTTGCCATTCATTTATGGAGTTGTCGTACCGCCAAAAATCCAAAGGCGTGTTAATGCCACCAGGATAATCTGTCCTGGCACGGCTGAACTGAAATAACACATCTTCCAGTTTGGTTTCTTCTCCTATTCGGGTTGCGTATGGATTGTCGAAATAGATGCCTGCATTGTCAATCTGGCTCAACTTATATATGGTTTTGCCATCAGCCCCTCGTTCAATCGAAAGATTACCTTTGATGTAATAACGCGCCTCATCTGGGTTTGTGCGATGTGACTGGGCAATCACAGTAAAAGACACAACCAATCCGATTAATGTCAGTAAAAGTCTATGTTTCATAAGCATTCGTTTTATAGTTTTTTGTTACTTTCTGCTACAGTCTGAAAAACTCAGATTTACCGCCGCAAATGTACACAAATTTTAAATAGACACAGACATAATGAAATTGCTGTGTGTAGAGACGGGGCACGCCCCGTCTCTACGAATAACAGAGGAAAAATACGTAAAATTTGCAAAATGCAGATCACTCGTACCGCAGTGCGTTTATCGGATCCATGTTTGCCGCCTTCTTTGCGGGATACCAGCCGAAGAAAATGCCGGTGAGGGCGCATACGAGGAACGAACCCATGATGGCCATCTCGCTCACCACATACGGCATGTTCATTAATTTTGAGGCTATAAATGCGATAATCAGCCCAAAAATAATGCCGATGACTCCGCCGATCAGGCTCAGAATCACACTTTCGCACAGGAACTGCAGCATGATGTCGCGGTTGTGCGCCCCAATGGCCATGCGCAGACCAATTTCCTTGGTGCGCTCCGTCACTGTGACGTACATGATATTCATAATGCCGATACCGCCCACCACCAACGAAATGGAGGCAATGGCGGCCAACAGCGTGGTCATCAAGCCCGTGACCGAGCTGATGGTGGATACCAGTTCTTCCTGCGTGCGGATGTCGAAATCGTCGGCGTCACCGCTTTTGATACCGTGGTTGCTGCGCAGGATGTAGGTGATTTCCGTAGCGGCGAGTTCCGATTCCTCCTCCGAAGTGGCCGAGGCATACATCATATTGAAATAGGTTATGCCTAAGAACCGCTTCTGGATGGTAGTGTAGGGCGCGAACACGATGTCGTCCTGGTCATTGCCCATGCCGTTCTGCCCTTTTTCCGCCAACACGCCGATGACTTTCATGGGGATGGAGCCGAAACGGACGGTCTTTCCGATAGGGTCTTCCCCGTTGGTGAATAATTTTTCCACAACGGTTTTACCAATTACGCACACCTTGTTATAACGTCTCACATCCTCATCGGTGAACATCACCCCTTTGTCAATATCATATTTCCGAATGTCAAGATAAGCGGCGGAGACGCCGTTAATGGAGCAACTGTGGTTGTTGTTGCCGTAAATTAGTTGCGTATTGCTGCTGACCATCGGTGAAACAGCGGCGACATAACGGGTGTTGTTTTGTAAAGATTCTAAATCTTTGTTGTCCAATGTTTTAGACGATGACATACCCATATCCACGCCGCCCCGTTGCTGTCGGGCAGGCATGATCATAATCATATTGGAGCCCATGGAGGAGAGCTCCGATTTCACGCTTTGGGTGGAGGCCTGACCGATGCTGACCATGGCAATGACCGACGCGATGCCGATGACAATGCCCAGCATGGTGAGCGCAGTGCGCATCTTGTTGCGGAACAGCGAACTGAAAGCGACTTTTACAAGATTTCCGATATTCATAGCTTAGTCTTCTTTTTGGAGGTTGATGGCGGCGAGTGCTTCGGCAGCCGACTGTGTGTCAATGGGCGCATCTTCAATAATTTGGCCGTCGCGGAGCTTGATTTTGCGGGTGGTGAAGGTCGCGATGTCGGGCTCATGGGTTACAAACGCGATGGTTTTCCCCTGATTGTGAAGGTCTTGGAAGAGGCTCATAATTTCATAGGAGGTGCGGGTGTCGAGGTTTCCAGTGGCCTCGTCGGCGAGCAGGATAACGGGGTCGTTGACCAAGGCGCGGGCGATGGCCACACGTTGCTGCTGTCCGCCGGAAAGTTGGTTCGGCATGTGCTCCATGCGGCTTTCCAACCCTACGAGTTTCAACGCAGCAATGGCACGATCGCGGCGTTCCTTGGCCGGCACGTCGCTGTTATAGAAAAGCGGCAGTTCCACATTTTCAATGGCCGTGGTGCGCGCCAACAGGTTGTAGTTCTGAAACACAAACCCGATCTTGCGGTTTCGAAGAGTTGACAACTCGTTCTTACTCAGTTTTTTGATGGAAACGCCGTCAATGATGTAGTCGCCGGTGGTGGGCGTGTCCAAACAACCGAGAATGTTCAGCAGGGTGGATTTGCCCGAGCCGCTCGTGCCCATGATGCTCACGAACTCGCCTTCGGTGATGGTGAACGAGACCCCGCGCAGAGCCCGTACATCCTCACTGCCCACGCGGAACACACGCTCCAAATTCTCGACTTTCAATATATCTTTGGCCATAGCGTTTCTTTTTTGTTATATGTTAGACGGATGCATGCGATACGTCGCTACCGCGTTTTACGTTGTGGCGGACCCATTTTGAACGGGTTGGAACTTCCTTCGTCCGCTCCCGCTCCTGGCATTTCTTCCATTGCCTCGCTGACACTGATGACAACCTCTTGCCCTATACGCAACCCTTCGGGTATCAGTGTTTTAACCCCGTTGTTCAATCCTACGGTCACGCTTTTCTGCTCAAACGTTTTGTCACCGGTCTTTACCCAAATGGTCTTTTTGGAGATATCTTTCAGCCCTTGGGTGAGTTCCTCTTGATTTTTGTAAAGCGACTTGAAAGTGTATCCTTTCTTTTCCAACTGCTTCATGGCATCCTGTTCAATGGAGGCAAACAAGGCCGTCATGGGGATGCAGACACCGCTTTCCTTCTTGGTGGTGATGGTTACGCTGGCAGTCATGCCGGGGAAGAGTTTGGTTTCGGGGTTGGGCGCGTCGATGATGACGGTGTAGGTCACCACGTTGGAGGTTACCGTCGGGTTGATGCGCACCTCCTTGACCGTGCCGGTGAACACATCGTCGGGGAAGGCATCCACAGTGAACGTCACAGGCTGGCCGGCTTTCACTTCGCCGATATCGGCCTCATCCACTTTGGCTTCCACCTGCATTTTAGTTAAATCGTTGGCAATGGTGAACAGCGTAGGGGTGTTGAACGAGGCAGCCACGGTCTGTCCCTCCTCCACGGCCTTGTCCATGATCACACCGTCAATGGGCGAGTAGATGGTGGCGTAGGAGAGGTTGGTTTGTGCGCGCGACAGGTCCGACTGAGCTGTCCTGAGTTGGTTTTTGGCTAAAGTCAGCGAGTTAGTCGCCGATTCGTATGACTCCTGCGTAGCTGCTTTGTTGTCGTATAAGATTTTGATACGGTCATACTGCTGTTGCGCCAGTGTCAGGTTGCTTTGCGCATTCGATACGCTGGTCTTCGCCTGGGTGAGCTGCTCATTGAGGTTCGAGCGGTCGAGCTCGGCCAGAAGCTGCCCCTTTTTCACCACGGAATTGAAATCAACGTAGATGTGCTCCACAATACCTGAAACCTGTGTACCGACATCTACTTTATAGACCGGTTGCAGTTCGCCGGTGGCTGTCACGGTGACTTCGATGCTGTCGATGGTGCTTCGCTCGGTCATCACTCTCAACTCGCCCTTCTTGCCTTTCTTCAAGGAGAAAATGAGAATTAACGCGATAATCACCACCGCAATTATGCCTAAGATCCACCAGAGTTTTTTCGATTTTTTCATATTTTTATTTTTTTGATTCCCCACACTGCGCTTCGCTTGTATGGGGTTATTGAAATTTTGTTTCTTCGAAACCGTTTAAGGATTAAAATTTATGTAGAGACGTGCCATGGCGCGTCTCTACACATGGAACGTTTTTCCGTAGGGTAGAGACGCAATGCATTGCGTCTCTACAGCGTTACAGGTATTCCCATATACACGTCTAAAATCTTCCGCTGTAGCACATACGAATATTTGGCCTGCATGAACTGGTTGAGTTGGTTGAGGAAGTTGGTCTGTTGTTGAATGAGGTCCACGGCAGTGACGGATCCGTACTTGAAGCGCAAGTTGTAGGTCTTGTAGTTGGCGAAATAGGCCTCTTTTTTGGCTTCCGCCGCGATAAAGTCGTTTTGTGCCTTAGCCACATCAAGGTAACTCTGCTGTAGTTCCTGATTTATCTTGTAGACTGTCTGCTTGTTTTGCAGCTTGGCTTGTTCGGTGCGGTACTCCGCCAGTTTCACGCTGTTGCGGACGCTGCCGCGTTGGTATATTGGGATGTTAAGGCTGAGTCCGATGTTCTCACCAAGACCATGCCACAATTGTGTTCCCCAACTCGTGTTGGGCGAGGTTAGGTTGGAGCCGTTATAGCCTGTACTGATGCCAGCATTCGCCGAAAGCGTGGGATAATAGTTTGCCTTCTGGATTTTTACATCGTACTCCGCGCTGGTAATCTCGTTCTGGCTCATCTTCAGTTCTGGCAAATAATTGGTGGAACGGGTGATGAGCTCCTGAAGCTCGGGGAGCTCCAAATTCTTGAACAAGGTTGCGCTGTCAGGGGGGGTGATGGAAATTTCCGTCAAGGGGTCTATAGATAGTAAATTTTTGAGTGTTAGATAGTTGGACTGAATATTATGCTTGGTGTTTTCGATGTTGTAGAGGTCGGATGTATATTGTGCCTGCAACATCTTGTAGTCGCTTTCGAGAATCTGGCCTACCTCAAACTGCTGTCGTCCCTGCTCCATCTGTTCTCTGCTGGCGGTGAGCACCTGCTGCTGATAGCCGAGGATTTCCTCGTTCATCATAATGGCCAAAAAGGCCTGTATCACAGAGATACGGATGCTGTTCCGGCTGCTCTCGAGCGAAAGTTGAGACTGTTCGACATTCAGTTTGCTCTGTTTGATTTTATTATAGTCGCTCAGGCCGTTGAAAAGGGTCATGCCGGCGCTGATGCCGTAGTTGCCATTCCACCCGACCGACTTCTCGTAGTTTCCGAAGTTGAAACCTTGGGTTGCCGATGCGGACACTGTTGGCGCAATGTTCTCTTTGGCTTGTCGCAGATTCAGTTCCGATGTGGAAACGTCAATAACTTCCGACTGCAGGGAGAAGTTGTTAGATTCCGCATACTGCAGACATTCTTCGAGGGTGAAGGTTTGTTTGATGTTGTTTTCTTGGGCATGTATATTGCTGAAAACCAACAATATAAGACCTGCTATCACAAAATGGTGTTTCATACAATTTATATATAATGAAATTGCGACTCTGTTTCTGTCGAAAAGTTTAAGGGTTATGGTTTAATGTTCAATGATAAAAAAACAGGCAACAAGTCCATTCCTATTTCCCGTTGCCTGTTTCCTTAACCTTTAACCGTTAACCATTAACCGTTAATGGTCAGCATTTCCTCAAGTGCTTGGCGGAGCGTGGAGGAGGTGTAGTCGCGGGTCAACTGTCCGTTGTGGCAGATGGAGATGTTTCCGGTCTGTTCGGAGACAATAACTGCGATAGCATCGGTGAATTCAGTGGCGCCAAGCGCGGATCGGTGACGTAAGCCCACCTCTTGTGGCAGGCTGGGGTTCTTTGATACGGGCAGAATACATCTGGCCGCCGCGATGCGGTGGTTTTTGATAATGACTGCGCCGTCATGCAAAGGACTGTTCTTGAAGAAGATATTCTCCAAGAGTTCCGCCGATGGCTTAGCATCGATAATTTCGCCTGTGCTAAGAAATTCGTCCAACGGAGTCTGACGGGCGAAGATAATCAGCGCACCCGTTTTGGTGGCTGACATGTGTCGGCAGGCACTTTTCACAGCTTCAATTTCTTCAGTAAATGCTGAAGTTTTGGACTGTTTGGAAAAGCGATTGCTGAAGAACTGTACCATCCGTCCGTCGCCGATATAGAGCAGAAACTTGCGGATTTCAGGTTGGAAAAGGATGATGACGACCAGCACGCCGACGTTGACGAGTTCACCCATCAGTGCGGAGAGCATGGTAAAGTGGAAATAGGCCACCACCTCCCAAATCACAAACAGCAGTGCCAGTACCCAGAAAATCTTCACGGCGGCGGTGCCCTTCGTTAGTTTGTAGAGTTCGAACAGCAATATGGCCACAATCAAGATGTCGAGGACATCTATGATGCGGAAGTTGATGAAGTCGAAAATGGCGGCCAGGGTCATCATTCTTTACTATGGATTAGGCCATCAGTGCGGCCAGGGCGATAGAGTACATTTTGGTTTTGGCGCTGTCGCCGCGTGAGGAGAGCACGCACGGCACCTTGGCACCCTTCAGCAGTGCGCCCAGTTCGGCGTGGTTGAATTTGGTGCAGCATTTGTAGAAGACGTTGCCTGTCTCGATGTTCGGGAAAAGCAGACAGTCGGCGTCGCCGGCCACTTCGCTCTTGAACTTCTTGATTTCCATCGTTTCCTGGTCAATGGCAAGATCCAAAGAGATAGGACCTTCAACGGCAACGTTGCCCAGTTGGCCGCGGTTGCCCATTGCGGCGAGCAAAGCGGCGTCAACACATGCCTGCATACCCACAGACATCTGCTCGGTGGCGGCCAAGCAGGCCACTTTCGGCCTCTCAATGCCGAGCGCATTGGCGGTTTCGACCAAATACTTGAGGATAGCTTGTTTTTCCTTGAACTCGGGAGCAGGAATCACAGCCACGTCGCCCACGATGAGCAGTTTGTGATAAGCCGGGTTCTCGATAACGGTCACGTGCGACAGGGTGGCCTTCGGCGGGCAGAGGCCTTTTTCCTTGTTCAGAATGGCACGCATGTATTTGTCGGTGGGCAGCAGACCTTTCATCAAAATCTGGCCTTCGCCGGCGTTGATGAGTTCGCAGCTCTTCGTGGCCGCTTTCGTGTCTACATATTCGGGCACGATGGTGAACTTCGACATATCGAAGCCGTGCTCCTTGCAGACTTTCTCAATCTCCTCGGGATTGCCAACGAGGGTGGCGTCAATCACGCCCAGTTCCACAGCGGAATAAACGGCCTCAATGGTGTGTGCGTCGTTGGCATTGGCCGCGACTAATCTCTTTTTCGGTTTTGATTTTACTAACTCTACTAATTGGTCTAATTTTGTGATAGCCATAATGTTACAATTTAATTGTTAGAAAGTGCAAAAATAAAATTTTTTCGATTACTATTCTACATTCTGCATTTTACAGTCATCATTAAAAATACTATCTTTGCACCCTTAAATTTCCGAACAAATTAAAATTATAACAATATGATAGACAATAATTTGAAATACAAAATTGCTGACCTCGGGTTGGCAGAATGGGGACACAAAGACATTGATGTCTCCCAAAAGGAAATGCCGGGTCTGCTGGCCATCCGTGAGAAATATGGTGACACGAAGCCGCTCAAGGGTGTGCGCATTATGGGTTCGCTGCACATGACCATCCAGACGGCCGTGCTGATTGAGACGCTGACGCACCTCGGCGCGGAAGTTCGCTGGTGCAGTTGCAATATCTTTTCTACCCAGGATCACGCCGCTGCCGCTATTGCTGACAATGGAGTGAGCGTCTTCGCTTGGAAGGGCGAGAGCCTCGAAGACTACTGGTGGTGTACGGTGAACGCTCTCTCTTTCCCCGGAGGCAAAGGTCCGCAACTCATTGTGGATGACGGCGGTGATGCTACCCTGCTAATTCACCTCGGTTGCAAAGCCGAAGACGATCCGACGGTCCTTGACGCTATCCCTGAATCCCACGAACAAGCCGTGATTTTCAACACCTTGAAGCAGGTGCTGAAGGAAGATCCGCACCACTGGCACAATATGGTGAAGGAAATCAAGGGCGTTTCCGAGGAGACTACCACCGGCGTACACCGTCTGTACCAGATGATGGAGCGCGGCGAACTGCTCTTCCCGGCTATCAACGTAAACGACTCCGTGACGAAATCCAAATTCGACAACAAATACGGTTGCCGCGAATCTCTCGCCGACGGTATCAAGCGTGCCACCGATGTGATGGTGGCTGGCAAGGTGGTTGTCGTGTGCGGCTACGGTGATGTGGGCAAGGGTTGTGCGCAGGCTATGCGCTCCTACGGCGCCCGTGTCATCGTTACCGAAGTCGATCCCATCTGCGCCCTGCAGGCCGCGATGGAGGGCTTCGAGGTGAAAACTGTGGAGGACGCGCTTGATGAGGGCAATATTTACGTCACCTGCACGGGCAACTGCGATGTTATCACCGTGGACCACCTCAACAAGATGAAGGACCAGTCCATCGTCTGCAATATTGGCCACTTTGACAACGAAATCCAAGTCAGTGCATTTGAGAGCCAACCCAACATCACCAAGCGCAACATCAAACCGCAGGTAGATGAGTACATCTTCCCTGACGGCCGCTCCATTTTCATCCTTGCGGAAGGCCGCCTCGTGAATTTAGGTTGTGCTACTGGCCACCCCTCTTTCGTAATGAGCAACTCGTTCACCAACCAGGTGATGGCTCAGCTCGATTTGTGGCAGCATGACTACAAGGTGGGCGTTTACAACCTGCCGAAGCACTTGGACGAGGAGGTCGCCCGTCTGCATTTAGGAAAAATCGGTGTTAAACTGACAACCCTCACGCAGAAGCAGGCCGACTACATCGGCGTGAAGGTCGAAGGCCCGTACAAAACGGACGCGTACCGGTACTAAACTTTGGCTGTTGGCTGTTAGCATAAGGGATGCTCGAAAGGGTGTCCCTTTTTCGTGGGTGTTATTCCAGTTTGGAAAGCTTTGGCGAGAGCAGTGTCTCCCAGAAGCGGTTTTTGAACCGTCGCACAAACGGGATGAAGAACTTTGAACTGCCGAATCCTTGGTACAATCGCGCTACATTCGGGTTGGATGATCCGTTAAAGTCGAGGTAAAGATCCGACTCCGCGTGGTCGTGGATGTAGGCGTCGAGGAGCAGGAACATAGGTTTGCATTCTGACAGTTGGTTGTCGCGGCCGGAGAACCAGAACCAGCGGCGCTTCCCGTCTTTCACGAATAAGGCACCGGCAGCTAATTTGTTCTCGCTTGTGCGCACTCCGTAAACTTCTAACATATTGTGTTCCAGTAAGTAATCGGAAACACGCTGCAGTCTCGCGTAATCGTTTTCCTGAAAATGAACAGCTTCCTCTGAACCTTTGTTTGAGTGGAAAAGAGCGATAATGTCCGTCACTTTTTCCCCCTGCACAGTAATCCGGCTTTGATGCTTCTGTGCCGCCTTGATGTTCCGCCTTGTGTTTTCATGGAATTGGCTATATAGTTCATTGTAAGGCAGATGCATTGACAATTTGTAGGAGATAAAATGCGGTGGGAATGCTAATTCTTCAATATCCCAAGCATTTTGTTCGTTCATTAACATATCAGCCAGCACATAATGTTTGGAAATTTCTTCAAGAAAGCGGTCATAGACAGACATGTGAATTTTTTGTCTATAAAAGATGCCCATCTGCGGAAGGAAGAACGGTGTGTAAACATATTTTAACACTCCTTTTTTTCGGGTCGGGAGCGGCATAACAGTTTCGTAGTCGTCTTGAACCAGTGCGTGCCACGTGTCGTCGCCCGTAAGCAGATTCAACAAATCATATTCGGCTAAAATATTAGGAGATAAGCTGTTGTGAACGGCTTGGTCCCATTTTTCGGGGTTGATTTCGAAATGTTGCAGGAAAAGGATCATCACACAAAGTGTTCGGCAATTCGCTTCATCTCGGAGGAGACGTTGTTGTTCTCGTACAGAATGCCGTAGATAGTTTCCACGATGGGGATGTTGGCGCCGATTTTCTTGTTTATTTCGTGCACGCATCGGCAGGCGGTGTAGCCTTCCGACACCATGCGCAGCTCTAACAGCGACACGCGCACGGAGAGCCCGTGCCCGATCATGATGCCAAACAAACGGTTGCGGCTGAAAGTGGAGTAGGCGGTGACGAGGAGGTCTCCGAGATAAACGGAGTCGGAGATATGGCGATTATCATTGGGATAAACCTCTGATACAAAGTATTTCATCTCCTTGACACAATTGGCCACGTAGGCTGCGATGAAGTTGTCGCCATAGCCGAGGCCGCTGTAGATGCCGGCTCCGAGGGCGTAGATGTTTTTCAGTACAATGGAAAGTTCTGCACCCATGACGTCGTTGGAGACAGACGTGCGGCAATAACGGGTGGTGAAAAATTTCGCCACGGTTTGAGCTAACTCCGTATTTGTCGAGGCGGCAGTGAGGAAGGTGAATTTTTCCTGTGCAATCTCTTCGGCATGTGACGGTCCGCTGATGATACAGAGCTGATCCAGAGGTACTTTGAACTGCGATTGCATATAATCGCTGATGAGTTGCATGGTTTCGGGCACGATGCCCTTCACCGCAAGAATAATCTTTTTCTTTGAAAGTTGTGAACGTTTGAGCGGCTCTAATGTCTTGTGCAGATAGGCCGACGGGGTGACGATGATGACGTAATCGGCCCGTGCTACAGTACTTTTAATGTCTGTGCTGACTTTCACGTCTTCAGGGTTGATGAAGACGGAACTTAAATATTTGGGGTTGTGGCCGAACTTGAGGATGCTTTCCGCAATTTCCTCCTGCCGGACCCACCAGTGGATGTGCTCGAGATTGACCGAGATAATCTTGACAATCGCTGTCGCCCAACTCCCGCTGCCAATCACCGCGACGCGGTAACGGGCACGTGATTTCCTGCTGCGGGGCAGTATTGTCGATGATAGATGCTCATTCGCCATTTTAACTTTTTTTAAGCGTGCAAAGATACGATATTTTTTGGTACTTTTGCCTTTTATTTTTGTTTATAATGCTACTTATTGATAATGAGGATGTTAGACTTGAGACTTGAGACTTGAGACTTAAGATTTAGGACTTAAGACTTAGGACTTAAGATTTTGAAACTTGAAACTTGAAACCTGAAACTTAGGAATATATAACCCCAATCAATATGAAAAATATACGACTATTATGGCTATTCCTCCTGGTATTTGCGTTTGCGGACGTACACGCGCAGGTGGTGCTGGATTTTGACGAGACCTACGCCCAGGAATTATTGAATCCCGGGAAAATAGCGCCGGATTTCCAACTACAGACACCTGATGGTAAAACATTGACGTTCAGCGAGTTTGCTAAAGGAAAATATGTTGTTCTCGACTTTTGGGCCTCCTGGTGCCCCGACTGCCGCAAGGACCTTCCCGAAGTGATTCGTCTCTACAACAAGTTCCACGAAAAGGGCGTGGAGTTTCTCGGGGTCTCTTTCGATACCGACAAAGAGAAATGGACGGATTACATTGCTAAATCGGGTGTCCCCTACCCGCAGGTGAGCGAACTGAAACGGATGAACCAATCGGAAGTGGCCAAAGCCTACGGTGTGAAGTGGATTCCTTCCCTTTACCTCATCGGTCCTGACGGAAAAGTGCTGGTTAGTACGGTGTTGTCGTATAAAATTGAGTGTGAATTGACATCATACTTTAATAACGATAAACTGGGCACCACCCATGAATATCTGCTTCGTGTGATAGATGGCAGCAAGGGTAAATTGGCGGCGAGATTGTATCAGCCGGACTTAAAACCTGGCGAGCGTTGTGACCTTGTGATTTTGTGTCATGGACTTAATGCTGACAAAAACTTTCCTTTGTTACTGGAGGTGGCTGATCAATTGCACGAACAAGGAATTGCTACCCTGGAGTTCGACTTCAACGGACACGGTGAAAGCGAGGGCAAGTTCTCTGAAATGACCATTCCCAACGAAATTGAGGACTTGGAGCAAGTGCTCGCGTATGCGCAAGACCTGCGTTTCGTGCGCAACATCGCGCTGGTGGGTCACTCGCAGGGCGCGATTGTGGCGGCGATGGTCGCGGGCAAACACCCTGAGGACATCAAGGCGGTGGTATTGCTGGCTCCGGCCTCCTCGGTGCGCGACGACATCGCCCGCGGCAACCTTTTCGGTGTCGAGTTCAACCCCCTTGACCCACCCGACAGTCTCGTGCTGAGTAACGGCATCGCCCTCGGTCGCCGCTACCTCAAAACCGCGCTTTACCTCCCCATTTTCGAAACTTCGGCCAAATATCACGGCAATGCCTGCATCATCCAAGGCAACGGTGATCGTCTCGTTCCCTTCACCTGCGGCGAGCGCTTTCACCAGCTATGGGCTGGCAGTGAGTACTACGAACTCGAATATTACGACCACAACTTTACCAACTGCATTTACCGCCCGGTGGAAATTTCTACTGAGTATCTGACAAGGAAGATGAGGTGAGACTTGCACCAAAAATTATGAGATAAAGAAAACGGTCACAATTTGTGACCGTTTTCTTTTTCAAATTTCGCGATTCGCGGGCGTATGCGTTGCCGAGGCGAATGATGATTCGCCGGGACGAATGATGATTCGCCCCTACTGGAAGGCGTTCTCGCTGAGGCCGTCGCCGGAAATGGCGAGGCGCGACATGTAGGACGGGGCCTCCTTGCCGAGGTATTTGTCTACATAGATCTTTGCGAGGTATTGGCCTAACATGAAACCGTGACCGCGCATGCCGACCAACAGACCGTGCTCCGGATCCACGATGTAGCGAGGCTCTGTATAGTAGCCCGCCCATGTGGCCTGGAAGCTAACGTTCTTCAACTGCGGAATCCAGTCAATGAACATTTCGGCGCATACCTGCAGGAAGTCCTGCGTGTTGTATTTCAGTTCCTTGCCGGCTTGCAACTGCTCGGTCGCGGGCGACGCACAGCCGATAATCTGGCCGGTCTCTGCAAACTGCTGTCCATAGACGGCGGAGAAACCTTTGTACTTCCGACGGTCAATGAGCATATCCAAGGAGTCGCCATCCTTACCCAGCATCGGCAGACGGTGCGTGATAAAGGCTTGGTGCTTAATGGGATATAAGCCAAGATACATACCCAACTGCTCCGCGAACTTGTTGGCACTCGGTCCCAAAGCATTCACGAAATGCTTGCAATGGTACTCCACATATTGTTTGTCGTGGGTTCTCACCAGCGCCATGAAACCTTTGGCGGTCTTTTGAACCTCCAGCAGACGGGTGTCCTCCAGCAGAACACCGCCTTTCTCGATGGCGAGGTTGCGGATGTAGTGGATGGTGGGGCCGGGCGTTGCTTGCCAGCATGCATTGGTGATGCAGGCAGCCTGGTAGGTATTAAGGTTCGGGTTGAAATAGGGCGAAACCTCTTTCAGGAAGTCCTTCTTGTCGACCATGTAGCCGTCGCTCCATTCGAGGGATTTTTCCAATGCCTTGTAGTTGGCTTCGTCGTGGGCGAACCCGACATAGCGCGTGGGCTTGTAGTTGATGTTGGTGACCTTTTGGATGGATTCGAAGATAGCGCGGTTATGTTCCGCAATATCAGCAATTTCCGGGACGGAGAAGCTGGGACGTCCGCCGCCGATGCAGCGCCAGGAGGAACCTCTTTCGGCGTTGCAGAGCACCACCTTCTTGCCGGCTTCGGCAAAGTAACGGAAAAGACCGCTGCCCGTTATACCGCCGCCCGCTACGAAGACGTCGCATTCGACCTTCTTGGTGGCTTGTCCGTGGACGTTGGTGACGAATTCCGCCGGTTTGTCATTCGGACAGAGTTCGCCGATATTGAGCTGCGAGGAGAGCGGACCGCGTGGGGTGGCGTCGCCGACAACCTCCACACCATGGCCGGCCAAGAGCAGCTTCACGCGCGGGATGCAGCGTTTACCGCGGCACGGACCCATACCGATGCGGGTAATGTGTTTGAGCTCGTCTACGGAGATGATCTTCTTGCCTTTTACAGCCTCGAGGATGGTCTCGATCTTCACGTCGTCGCAATGGCAAACGAAAGCGGGATCGTCGAGTTCACCATCAAGTTTTTGCCAGTTCAGCGGTTCGGGATAATTCGCCTTCAGGATGAAACCGGTGACGCTCATCAACGCTTCACCGCTGATATCCAGAGCTTTCACGCGAGCGACGTGCGTCTTGTTCGCGCCCTTCGTAATCTTTTCGATGATACCTTCGCCGATTTTTTTGCCGTTGTCATCCACCAAATAGACCTCGGCGTTCTCCTCCGCGTCGTACTCAAACGGCAGGAAGAGCCAGTTCTTGGGCAAGTTGTAGCCGAACAGAGCCAGACCGGGACAGTGGTTCACGCATTTCATGCAGCCGATGCACTTGTCATAGTCAATTTGCGGCACGTGGTTGGTGGCGATTTTGGTGATGGCGCCTTGTGGGCAGGCAAACGTGCAGGGGTTGCAGGCGAAACCGTAAAGACAGTCGGCCATGACAAACGGTTTTTGCAGACGGTCGCCGGCGGGGCGGTTGGGTTTCTCCAGCACGCGTACCGGATGTTGCTGGGAGTCAGCGTAATCCTTGGTCACGGCGAGGTAGTCGTCGTAGTTGAAGCGCACGTTCAATGCCTGCGCAATCTCCATGGCGGCTTGTTTGCCGCGCAGCACAGCGCAAGTGCCTTCGCCCACGCGGGTGGCGTCGCCGATGCCGAAAGTGTTGAGCCCGAAAGTTACTTTGCCTTTCTCAAGTATCAGATTATCAGGTTTTAAGCCTGTGCATATGTTGATGAGGTCTATGTCTTTTATGACCTGCTCCGTCCCGAGCACGGGTTGGAAGTTCTTACATTCGGCAATCACTGCGCCAATCACGCCGGTGTGGTCTTCATTGGGAATGGCCTTGAGCAGGGTGTGAGAAGTGATGATGGGGATGCCGAGACGGCGCACGCGGTTGGCCTGCACCGGAAATCCGCCCTCATGATCCATAGCTTCAACGATGGCCACTACTTTCGCGCCGGCTTGAACTGCTTGATACGAAGTTAGATAGCCGATGTTGCCAGCCCCGATGGTGAGGATGCGCTTGCCAAGGAGCGTGTGCTGCAGGTTCATCATCTTTTGGACGACGGCGGCGGTATAGACACCCGGCAGGTCGTCGTTCTCAAAGGTGGGCATGAACGGGAATGCGCCCGTGGCCACCACGAGGAAGTTGGCATCCACGAAAAAGATGCTGCCGTCCTGCATGTTCTTGGCTGCCACGCGTTTGCCTTCAAGAATGTCCCACACGGTGCTGTTGAGCAGGATGCCGGAATGGTCGTCGCCGGCGAGCGTCTTGGCGATGTCGAAACCGCGCATGCCACCGTATTTTTGTTCCTTCTCGAAGAAGAAAAACTGGTGGGTCTGCATGGTGAATTGTCCGCCGATGCGGTCGTTGTTGTCGATGACGATGTTGGGAATGCCGAACTTGTTGAGCTGTTCACGGCAGGCAAGGCCGGCGGGGCCTGCACCGATGATGGCTACTTCGGTCTTATAGACCTTCGGAGCGGTGGTGTTGCATTCGCCGGCTGCTTCGGGTAGGTGATTGTGGGCAATCTCCTCAACCTTTTGTACGCCATCAACGAGAGTGACGCAGATGCGCTTTACGACACCGTCTACAAGCATCTCACAAGCGCCGCACTTGCCGATACCGCAGTCCATGCTGCGTTCGCGGCCTTTTAAACTGTGGCTGTGGATGGGAAAACCCGCCTGATGGAGGGCTGCCGCGATGGTGTAGCCTTTCGCGGCCCGAATCTGCTGACCCTTGTACTCAAAGGTCGTGATTTCCCTTTCGGGGATATCCAGAATTGGATGATGTGAAATAGGATACATGATTCTTGTCCTTTTATATTATTGATTATTGTTGATTCCAAAATTTTCAAGCGCAAAAATAGTTTTTTTTTACGTGCGGTGAAGAGAAGTTATTACATTTCAAAATCGATCAATTTTAACTCTTGCTTCGCCCTGTAGGAAGGGATATGGTTGAAGTGCCACCACTCGGAGATGCAGGTTATGAACCCGCTGCTGGTCATCACGCGGCGCAACAGTTTTCTGTTTTCAAGTTCCTGCGGGGTGATGAGGCCTATGGCAACCAGTGAGTCTTCATGGTCAATGCGTGCCTCAGGGCCGAAGTAGTCGTGTGCCGATCCCATTGGCAGAGGGGTGCCCGTACTGTCCATGATGGTGATGTCGACGGCAGCTCCGTAGTTATGCATGCCACGACCTTTGGCAGGGTTTGCTACAAACGACACATTGCGTGTGCCTTTTACGGATTCCCACATTTCGCGCTGCACGCTCAATGGCCGCGCAGCATCGTAAATAAGGAGCGACAAGTCTGGACGGATGGATTTCAGCCGTTGCTGCGCCTTGACGAGTTTCTCCACCATTGCAGGGATGGCAAAGGCATGGTGAATATCTTCGTATAAGATGTGTCCGAGGAAGTTGTCGGGTGTGGCATAGACCAGCCTTACCCCGATGGTGGAATCTGATTCTGATATGTCCTGTAGCCCGAAATCGAGAAGTTTCTGCTCCATTTCGGTGTATTTCGAAGGTTCAGATTGCGGAATTTTGGTGATGCTGGTGTCAGTGGTGATGGTTTCTGTATTCTGTCCTTTTGACGAGGAATGGCAGGAGACACACCATAGTAGCGATACTATCACCAAGATCCACACTGCGTTGCGCTTATGCGGGGTTATTAGCACTTCGTGCGTCTTGCCTCTCCGAGGCTGCTTGTAGTATGGTGTCAAGCCCCACACTTCGGCTGTCGCCTTGTGTGGGGTTATTAGCACTTCGTGCGCCTTGCATCTCCGAGGCTGCTTAAAGAAGAGTTTTTTTAAAATAATCATCTTTTATCTTAATGTCTTCATCATAAGTCTCAAGTCTCAAGTCTTAAGTCTCAAGTCTCAAGTCTTAAGTCTTAAGTCTCAAGTCTTAAGTCTCAAGTCTTGCTACAGCACCACGACCACGGCATCTTTAGCCTTTTGACGCACGCTCTTCGGGAGGGTGATTGTGTATTCGTCACCCTGTTTGGAAATGGTGGCTTTTTCGGAGAATCCTAAAATGGTGGCCTTGCCGGTCTTCACCGGTAATTCTGTGTTCTTGAACGTATAAGTTGCAGGGGCAGCCTCATTTTCAGGACATAGCAACAGCGCGTATCGTTGTCCTTCTTTGCTTTGTGTGAAACGGACCTGACCGTAGCAATAGGGTAGGCATGGGCGAGTGTTGTAGATAGCTTTTCCATTGATGCTCAGCCATTTGCCCATGTCTTGCAGCCGTTCTACTGCCGTTTGCGGAAGCGTGCCTTCCGGCGACGGACCCACATTGAGGAGGAAGTTTCCTCCCTTGGCCACGATATCTATGAGAAGGTGGATGAGTCGGTTAGTGGATTTGTAGTTGTCCGTGGGCACATACGACCAAGAGTCGCCCATTGACATGCAGGTCTCCCATGGGTAGGGTAGGAGCGTGTCGGGCACCTGTTGTTCTGGGGTGCGGTAGTTTTCGTACTTGCCGTGCACACTGCGGTCGACGATGATGAGGTCGGGATTGTTGGCGCGCACTTCTTTGGCCACGCGGTCCATGTCGATATCCTGAATCCAGCCTTGGCAACCGAGCCATTCGCGAGTCTCCTCGTCAACGCTCCATTCGGGCCGAACCCAGCCGCCGTCGAGCCATAGAATATCAATGTCACCATAATTGTTTGCCAACTCGTTCAGCTGTCTCCGGGTGAAATTGCAGTATTTTTCCCATCTTTCGGGGTGCTTTGTTGGGTCGTAGTTAACATTGCGGTCAGGAGTGGCCCATTCTGGCGCCCAATAGTCGGGACAATGCCAGTCGGGTTTCGAAAAGTAGAGGCCTGTCCAAAGCCCTTGGGTCTTGAAGGCCTTCACGAGAGCTCCCGTCACGTCGGCTTTGGGATTGCTCGAAAATGGGCAGTCTTTACCTGTAATGGAGTAGTCTGTTTCTTTTGTGTTATACATACAAAACCCGTCGTGATGCTTGGTGGTGAACACAAAGTATTTCATTCCGCAATCTTTGGCAAGTTTCGCCCAAGATTCCGGATCGAACTTTACTGGGTTAAAGGTTTTGTTAAGTGCTTGATAATTAGCTTTGTATTCAGTATATGGAGCTCCATCGCGACTAATCCAAGGTTCATTGCAAATGGACCACGACTCCACCACTCCCCATTGTGCATAGATGCCCCAATGCATCATTAGTCCGAACTTCAAATCCTGCCATTGGTCAATGCGGTTCAAAATGACCGGATCGGTTTCAAACTCTTGTTCAGATTGTGCATAAATATTTGTGAATGAGAAAATTAAAAATGTAATAAAGAACCATTGAAAACAGGTAAACCGTTTTAGTACCATAATTGTATGCTCTAATTAATTACTGTAAAATTCGTCTTTCATAACATGGCCCACGCCTCACGCACTTTCTTTTCTATCGCTTCTTCATCGAAGCCGACCTCCTTGTACAGGTTTGGGATGTCGCCGTGTGAAATGAAATGATCCGGGATGGCGATGTGAAACAAATGTGTTTGTCTTGTAGAGGCACGATGCATTTCGTCTCTATGGGCAAGGAATTCAGCCATTTCGGAGAAAAGTCCTCCTTTTTCAGTACCGTCTTCTACGGTAATCCAAATTGGATAATCGGTGGCAAAATTCTCTAAAGTATTCTCATCCAATGGTTTGAGGAATCGCACGTCATAGTGCGCGGCGCGGATGCCTTCGTTTTCTAATTTTTTCAGCACATTCTCCACGGCATTCCCCAAGGGGCCGAGCGTTAGCAGTAGCACCTTTTCTCCTTTTCGCAGGAGTTGCCCTTTGCCGATGGGCAATGTCTGCGGCTCATTATGCCAGTCAATGAGTACACCTCGTCCGCGCGGATAGCGTATTACAAATGGAAGTCCTTGATTTTTAGCGTTTTGATATGCGGTTAGCATTAAGTTGCGCAGTTCGTGTTCGTTGAGCGGGGAGGCGATGATGAGGTCGGGGATGCAACGCAGGAAAGCCAAGTCGAATACGCCTTGGTGGGTCGCGCCGTCTTCGCCAACCAAACCGGCGCGGTCAATACAGAATATGACGGGTAGTTTTTGCAAGGCCACATCGTGAATCACCTGGTCGTAACCGCGCTGCAGGAAGGAGGAGTAAATGTTGCAGAATGGAATGTAACCTTCTGTGGCTAAGCCAGCTGAGAAGGTGACGGCATGCTGTTCGGCAATGCCCACATCGAAGACTCGCTCTGGAAACACCTTGTCCATAATGGTCAGCGAGCAACCTGTGGCCATGGCTGGTGTGATGCCTACCACTTTTTCGTCCTTTTGGGCGAATTCCAAAATTGTATTCCCAAAAACATCTTGATACTTAGGTGGTTGCGGCTTTTCTTCGGGATGGATGATTTTTCCTGTCTCGGGGTCGAACTTGCCGGGCGCATGGTATTGGGTCTGGTTCTGCTCGGCCGCTTCCAAACCTTTGCCCTTGACAGTCAGGACGTGAAATAATTTGAGCCCGGGCAGCGATTTGAGGCCTTTAAGCATCTTCACAAGATACACCACATCGTGACCGTCGGCGGGACCAAAGTATCGGTAACCGAGACTTTGGAACCAGTTGCTTCCGCCGAAGAGCCATCCTTTCAAAGAATTACCCATTTTGCTGAAAAAATTGGTGATGCGGTTAGGATGGTTGGTGCGGAATGTGAAGAAGTTCCACAAACGGTTTTTCATTCGGTTGTATGCAGGAGAAGCGGTGATAGAAAGCAAGTATCGGCTCATGGCGCCGGTACTCTTGTCAATGGAGATTTTGTTGTCGTTGAGGATTACCAGCATGTTAACATCGCGGTAGGGTGCCTGGTTCATAGCTTCGAAAGCCATACCACCGCCAATGGCCCCGTCGCCGATGACGGCAATATGATTGCGCGTGTTTTTACCTTCCATTTTAGCGGCCACAGCCATCCCGAGTGCAGCGGAGATGGAGGTTGAAGAATGACCGGTTCCAAATGCGTCAAATTCGCTCTCCTCCCGGCGTGGAAATCCGCTGATACCGCCATAACAGCGGTTGGTGCTGAACTGGTCCTTGCGACCAGTCAGAATCTTGTGGCAGTATGCCTGATGCCCCACATCCCAGATTAATAGGTCGTTGGGGGTGTCGAAAACGTAATGGATGGCAACCGTAAGTTCCACCACTCCCAAACTGGAGCCGAGATGTCCGGGATGTTGGGATGTTTGCATGATGATAAACTGCCGCAACTCATCGCATAACTGTGGCAGATCCTCCACAGACAACTTGCGCAGGTCCTCAACGGTTTGTATATGTGTCAGTAATCCCTCCATTATTGTTTTTCGGATATTTTTTGGTAGAAATCTTTAATTGTTTGGGCGATGACTGTGTTATTGTGGTGTACGGAAATGTAGTGCCGGGCATTCTCACTGATAATGCTGCAGAGGTCGGGCATGGCCACGCATTTGTTGATGATATTGACAAACTCTTCGGGGGTGTTTGCAATAAAGAGATGTTTGCCGTCTTGAACATCCAGGCCTTCCGCTCCGATGGATGTGGTGATGACGACGCGTCCCAGCGCCATGGCTTCCACAATCTTGATTCGGATGCCACTGCCCGATAGCAAAGGAACCACCATGATGTCATAATCCATCATGAATTCATTGGCATTGGGGACAGACCCTGCCACGGTCACGTTGGGGTCATGGCGGTTTAGGATCTTGTCGGGAATATCGTGGCCAGCCAGCGTGAAAGTCAAGTCGGGGTGTGCGGCCAAAATCTCCGGCCAGACCTCGTCCAAAAACCACTCGATACCTTCAACATTGGGCGACCAATTCATACTGCCGAGATGGAATAATTCCGGATGATCAGTGGCGATATAATCGTCATCTTCCATGTCATAGTTGTCTAAATTGATACCAAAGGGTATCACTACACCGGGAACATCAGGAGCGGTTTCCTTGAAATACTTGTAATCGGGTTCCGAAATAGACATATAGCCGTCCACCTCATGCAGGATTTTTCGCTCTACCCGCTTGAGTTGATGTGCGTTGATGCGATAGGCCAGTTTCATCACCAAGTTGTTCTCGTTTTCCGACAGTCTTTCCCAAATCTGGTGCTCGATATTATGCAGGCGCATCAGGATTTTTGCCGTTGAGTATTTCCGGATTATCGGAATGTATGGAGCCATATAGATGGATTCGACATGAACGATGTCGAATTCCTCTTTACTCAGCACTTCGGTCAACTTGGCAGCCATGTTTTTGTGATAAAACCGGCTGATTTGGTAGGATTGTCCTGTGAAAAGGGTTTTGAGCGCTTCGATTTTGTGAGGGGTAGTGTCGATATAGACAGACTCGAAGCGGGTCTTCTTGAGATAGTCTTTGGTGAACGCCGTTACCACAAAAGGATGTTTCGGTGTGGCTACGGCCAACACCTTAACCTCCATTTCGCTGTCCATCAGACATTGCGTGATGTTATGAATGGCAATACAACCGCCGTCAATGGCAGGCAGGGGCGTTTTATGACACAGTTGAAGAATTTTCATGTTGTTTTTTGGAAAATGGTTTTATATGTTTAATCTTATCAATCCACTTGTTGTAGGTGTCTGGAGAGAGCACGGCGGTGTCCATCGTGGCGTGGTAGGTGAGGAAAACGCATAGTGGCAGCAGGATGAATGAGGACAGCCAGGTGCCAAACCAAACAGGCATGATGTTGCCTTTGGCGATTTTCTCTCCGATGACCGACAAAGCGAAGTAGATGACGAAGAAAAGCACTGTGAATACTAGCGGAATTGCGATGCCGCCTTTTCGAATGATGGATCCTAACGGGGCTCCGATAAAGAAAAAGAGCAGACAGGCCACCGCGAGACGATATTTGCGCTGTAACTCAATCTGATATGACCATAAATTGGAGTTCCGATAGTTGGCATCGGTGAAGTTAAATTGCATAGAATAAATGAATGAGCGCGAAGAGTTCTCGGCATGATTGAGCACCCGACTTTTGATGTCTGGCGGCATTGATGCGAGGTCCAAAGAGCGGGAAGAGTCTAACGTCTTGAATTGTTCGTTGTTTCTGACAAAATTGTTGTAGAAGTATAGATTGTTAAAAAAGACATTGGCAGTGTTTTCCTCTGCTTCTCGAATTTGCACTTTCATGCTGTCAATTTGCTCACTCAGCTGTTTGTTGGTCATGGAAGAGGAGTGGCTTTCGAAAAGTTCTTGATCCACTTTCCCGAGTGAGAAGTCGGACATGTCAAACCGTTTGTATTGTTTGTCGAATGAAGCTCGCATGAGAGGGAGGCTGGCATGTCTGCCGCGGTTCACACCCATGGAGGAGGTCTCGTCCCAATAAGAACCGTTATATAAGGTGAAGAGCAGATAGTGTTTGTCAGGGGTTACGGTCATGGTTCCTGTTTCAGCGTACGTGACGCAGGTGTTTCCCTGTCGGCGCGAGTGGTCGTAGATGAGGATGTCCTTCACGGTCTCGCCGTTAGGCATTTTCTTGCCAACAAGGATAGAGTAGTTGTCAAACCCATTGTAAAAAACCCCTTCTTCAATGTTTAAAGCCGGCTTTTGCTCCTGAATGTCATAAAGTAACATCCTGAGTCTCATGGTGGCACGAGGAATAAGCTGGTCGGAGGCTACATATGAAAGAATGGTGATGAACATCGTGAGAATTGCCAATGGGGTCATCATTTTGCGAACGGAAATACCCGCCGATTTCAGAGCGACCAGTTCATACCTTTCGCCCATATTGCCGAAAGTCATCAGCGAAGCCAACATCACCGCTAACGGAAAAGCCAGAGAACTCAGCGAGGCTCCGGCATAGAAAAGCAGTTTCAACAGTACAGATACCTCCAATCCTTTGCCCACAAGCTCATCCACCCACTTCCACACGAATTGCATGAGCAGGACAAAGATGGCTACGAAGAAGGTCAGGACAAAGGGCCCGAGAAAATTCTTGCAGAGGTATTTGTTGATGATTTTCACAGGAGAGGGGATTAGTAATCTCCCAAAGTCTCAGGGAGTTGAGCGAGAGCTGCAGCCGCTTGCTCGTCGTTAGGCGGTGTACCATGCCATTTGTGTGTGCCCATCATGAAGTCCACACCTTGTCCCATTTCGGTCTTCATCAGGATGGCGATGGGTTTTTGGTTGCCGGCGAGGGTTTTGGCGAGTTTCAGCGTTTGGAGACAGTTTTTCATGTCGTTGCCGTTCATTTCTAAAACCATCCATTGGAAGGCTTCGAACTTGGCGCGAAGGTTGCCAAGGCTCATCACCGCATCCGTGCTGCCATCAATTTGTTTTTTATTATAATCAACAGTAACAATCAGATTGTCAACATGTTTCGACCCTGCAAACATAATTGCTTCCCAATTCTGTCCCTCTTCAAGTTCTCCGTCGCCCGTTAGTGTGTAGACCAGATGCTTGTCTTGGTTGGCTTTCTTGGCAAGAGCGGCGCCGATGGAGACGGAAAGACCTTGTCCGAGTGAACCGGAGGCGATGCGGATGCCGGGAAGACCCTCCACAGGGGTGGGGTGACCTTGCAGACGGGTGCCAAGTTTGCGGAAAGTGGCTAGTTCCGATACGGGGAAATAACCGCGACGGGCCATCACACTGTAGAGCACCGGACTGATATGGCCGTTGGAGAGGAAAAACATGTCCTCGCCGTTGCCCTCGCGAGTGAAGTGCTCGGGGTCAATCTCCAACACCTCGAAGTAAAGGACTGTCAAAAAATCGGCACAACCCAGCGAGCCGCCCGGATGCCCCGACTTTGCCCCGTGAACCATACGGATGATATCTCTGCGCACTTGCGCTGCAATTTCTTGTAACTTATTGATTTCCATAATACTATATTATTATCAAATGGGCTAACCTTATGGTTGATTGTATAATCTAAAGTTGCTGCAAATGTACACAAATTTTAAATATGCATCGACATTAAGCATGCGCATAATGTTAATGAAATCGCTGATTGTTAAAAATCGTATTTTTGCCGTTTTGAAATAATCACATGTTATTGTTGGACAGTTTTTTCTATAGCCATTGGTTTGATTGGGATAAACAGCTATTCCAGTTTGTCAATGGGAATCATTCGCCTTTTTGGGACCAAGTGATGTGGGTGATTACCAGCAACTGGTTCGGTGTCGCATTTTTCCTCTTGTTAGCGGTTGTCACGATATTGTTTTACCGTAAGCAATCATGGAAAATTCTATTGTTCATCGCGGTAACAATGTTGATTGCCGACGCGGTCGGTTCCAGGGTGCTGAAACCGACGGCGAAGCGGTTGCGCCCCTCTCATGATGCGGAATATCATGGCGACTATCAAGTGAATGTGCATCAGCGTAGTGATGGGACATACTATCGTGGTGGAAAATACAGTTGGCCGTCGAACCACGCGATTAACTACCTTTCCGCCTCCATTCTTTTCTTCTATTTTCTGCGCTCAAAGGTCAAAAGGCGCTGGCTTTTGGCAACGCTTCTTTTCAGCTCAACATTGCTGGTCTGTTATAGCCGCATATACGTGGGCGTTCACTATCCTTTCGACATTTTCTGCGGCTGGCTCTTGGCAGCATTTTTGTCCGGCTTGGCGATTTTCATTCTGTCGAGGTGGATCAAGCCACAACTTTCTTGAACTTGCGGCTCTGGCCATTCTGTCTTGCTGTTATTGGTGCTCCTGTTCGTACACCCATTGTGCGTTGTCCCACAGGCACTGTTCAAGGCTGATATTTCTCTCAATGGCTTGCTTTTGGACGTTTTCATACCATTCCGGCGTTTTCTTGATTCGTTCAACAATTTGCCGGATGGACGCTTTGACATCATTTTCCGGTCCTTCCAATAACGTGTTATCTACTGTTTTAAGAAATCCGAAAAAGTATTTGAAAGCATGCATATCGGTGAAAATCAATAAGATGACATCAGCCTGCGAGATGATTTCATATCGGTCTAAGAAGGGCACTTTCCCGCAACGTTCCTCGCAGGGAGAAATAGCTTCTTTATTGTATTTCCAATAATCCACTATGTTAAAAGCTTTTACAAAATCAGTTTTCTCCAGTTGGGTATAATAGCTGTCTCCAATAACTAACAAATTGAGTTTCTGATATTTATCAATACCTTGTAAGGTGAAGTCCGGAGAGGGGACTTTGTTGTGGGGAAGGGGAAACAAGAGGTTCAACTGACCTTCCAACTCGCCGTCGCTGCCTTTGTATCGGTACGAAATATTACTGTCTCCATAAATCACAGGCGGCATGGGGCGATGCTTCACAGTTCCGATTTTTTTCAAGATTGTATCTGCCACGAAGGGTATGGTGGAGTAGGCCCAATGTGTGCCGAATTTCGTGTAAATCGGATAGGGGGATTCCCGTTTCAATTGTTGAAAAATAGGAACAAAATTGATGTGTTCAATTCCTGCCGCCGCATACAGTTTTGCATATTCCTCCTGAATGGAAAACGGATAGTGCGCCTGTTGAATCGAATCCGGCAGATATTCCGGATAAATCAAGGGTTTCGAGGGTGCTAAAATAACAATAATCTCCGTGCCCAGTTTCTTGAGACTGTCAATAATGCGGCACGTCTCCTCAACATTATGCCGCATCGCAATTCGCGCACTGTCCTCTGTGACGTAAGTCTCTCTCAAGGTTTTACCGGTATAGACATCTGTATATTGTCTCAAATAGAGTTCGTCATTTTTCCCAATTATCAAATGATTATTTGTTGATTGTCTGAAACAACTGAACATCAATTGGTTATAACATCTAATGTAGATATTTCTGAACCCGAAATTCTGTTGTAGAGATTGTTGGACATATTTCTGATAGCTGCCATCCCGATAGGTTGCCAAACTTGGTTTGACAGGCTCTACGGGGGCGGTAAAACCATCTAACTGCTTGAATTTGAACACGCCGCTGACATGCTGCAGCAATGGCAAGCACAGGGCAAGCATGATCAGTACAAACAAGACAGAATATAGTGACGGTTTTTTCATCAGAAACGGAAATAGATGAACGGATTGAAATCAGTGACGGCGAGGGCACCGACGGAAAGGAAAAACAACACAAGGGTGACACAGAACAGTCCAATAGCCATCCGTTTGGAATAAGTGCCTCCAAACACCGAATCCACCCATTTTTCACCCAATTTCAACATTGGCAGGAACGAGAAGACGATGGCCAAGACAAAGAAGAAGATGAATTGTGGCGTGAGAGCCGTTGTTGCGCCGTTTCGAAACGCAAACAACGCTTTATAGTAGCCGAAGGCTCCATCCAAAGATTCAGCTCGAAAAAGAACCCAGCCAAGCACCACTACAAAAAAGGTGAGTAAAATAGCTGGGATGCGACCCGCTTTTTTCAGGACATTGACCATGAACAAGCGATCAAGAATCAGAAAAACACCATGGAAGAGGCCCCATAGAACAAACGTCCAAGCTGCCCCGTGCCAAAGCCCTGAAAGAAGAAAAACAATGGCAAGGTTCAGGTAGGTGCGTCCAGGCGAAACCCTGTTTCCGCCCAGCGGAATGTAGAGGTATTCTTTCATGAAACCGCCTAACGTAATATGCCAACGTCTCCAGAATTCGCTTATACTCTGACTAATATAGGGTACATTGAAGTTTTCACTGAAGCGAAATCCTAACATGCGCCCGATGCCGATGGCCATGTCGGAATAACCCGAGAAATCAAAGTAAATCTGGAACGTGTAGGCGAGTATGCCTATCCATGCGGTGCCGGAAGACATCATGCTATAATCCATGGCGAAAACGTTATCCGCCACTACTGCAACCGAATTGGCGATTAACACCTTCTTCCCCAACCCGATGGCAAATCGGTAGAATCCCGCTACCCGGTCCTCCATCGTAATGTCGCGACTGACTAGTTGGTCGGCAATGGTGTTGTAGCGTATGATAGGTCCGGCAATCAGTTGCGGGAACAGCGAGATATAGAGCATGTAATTATACCAATGCCGCAGCGGTTCCGTCACTTTCCGATACACATCAACCGTGTAGCTGATAGATTGAAAGGTGAAGAAGGAAATGCCGATAGGTAGCGCTATTTGTGTGAATTTGAGTGTGTTATGGTTGGTGATGTGTAACAGGGCGTTGAGGTTGTCCACAAAAAAATTCATGTACTTGAAGTAAGCCAGAATTCCAATGTTCAACACTAAGGAGGCCACAAGCCAACCTCGTCGAACTTTTGGTTTTGTGGAATCGTGCATCTTGTTTGTAATCAAGAAATTACAAATTATTGAAACGATAAAGATGCAGATGAAATCAGGAGCCCCCCAAGCGTAGAAAACCAAAGAGGCAATCAGCAATACCATATTCTTGGCCACTTTTGGGACCAGATAATATACCAGCAACACCACTGGTAGAAAGTAGAATATGAATTCAATACTGCTGAATACCATTTCAATAACAAAAAGCGCAAATGTACACAAATTTTAAATATGCACAGAATTAACTGTATGTAGAGACGGGGCATGCCCCGTCTCTACGAATAACATAGAAAAAGCACATTTTTTAGAGATAAAAACTATAAGTTGTCTCGGTCCAATTTACTGGCCGCGAATCTCTATTCGTCTGTCCTTTGCCGCTTTCAATCCGAACACCGTTTCGCGAATTTCACTGGTTTCAAACGCATGGTTTACTGCCCCTTCAGGATAAACCAAAATGCGTAAACCAGGAATAGCGCCTGTGAGATAAGGCAACAATTTCCCGTCGTCGGTTTTGCGCAGCCAGTTGAGAAGACTGACGATTCGTCTGGATGACAAATGCTTGTTATATTGACTGTTATGCAGAGGACTGGCAAACCCGCGAATGACCAGGTCCACGGTGTCGCC
>Ga0310696_10000445_pt1 | contig 66011 bp, 56 predicted proteins | sample AusTroGonzalo_MG_4_FD_203885 | JGI IMG/M metagenome (GOLD analysis project Ga0310696, IMG submission 203885) | Bovine rumen microbial communities from tropical cattle in Woodstock, Queensland, Australia - Gonzalo_02 (v2) (version 2) | ecosystem: Host-associated > Mammals > Digestive system >...
TCAGCTTCACTACACTAAAAATCAGAAACTTGTCTCCGTTTTACTCCGCCTTCGAGCAGTCTGATTTTTTACGTTTCGTTCCGCCGATTTTCTTAACACTCACCAGCCAAGGCGGCAATCAAGGTATGCTTACTTCGTGTCGCGAGCTAAAGGTTCGCCAAAGGCGATGAGTAAAAAAACGAAATCCGTCTTCGAGAAATTCCGTTTTTTAGCATTGCCAATATAAATTTCCACCTACCTTTTCCATTGTCCCATAAATTTTGTATTGTTTCGCTGCAAGGTGTTTTTTGCACATTCTGGTGCTTTTGCCGTGTAAAATCTTTCCCCAAATTCTGTGTGTGTTTCAAGCTTTTTCAAAAAAAATCTAAAATCGTAAATCTAAAATCGTAAATAATTATTACCTTTACAACCTGTTTTAAAATTTACGATTATGAGAATGTTCAACCAAGAGGTTTATAAGGCTCGCCGTGAGAAACTTAAGTCGGCGATGAAATCAGGTGTATGCATATTTATGGGTAACAACGAAGCCCCGATGAATTATCCGGATAACTGCTACCAGTTCCGTCAGGACAGCACTTTTTTGTATTTCTTCGGAATTGCGCAGGCAGGCCTGAAGGCAATAATTGATGTAGATAACAACCGTGATATAATTTTCGGTGACGAACTTACCGTTGATGATATTGTATGGATGGGCGAGATGGCTACCATTAAGGATTTGGCTGCTCGTTGTGGTGTCGTTGATGTTCGTCCGGCTGCCGAATTCGAAAAGTACGTTAAGTCGGCAAAGGCAGAGGTTCATTTCCTTCCGCCATACCGTCACGACAATATGATTTTCCTTTCGTCGGTGCTGGGTATTCCGATTTCAGAATTGCAGAAGCGTTCGTCTCTGCCGTTGGTGAAGGCAGTAGTTGCTTTGCGTAACGTAAAGGAAGCTTGCGAAATAGAAGAACTGAAGGCAGCTGCCGAAATTGGCTACGAAATGCACACAACTGCAATGAAAATGGCCAAGGATGGTGTTTCGGAACATGAAATTTATGGTACAATTGAAGGCATAAGCTTGAAGCACGGCTTGTTGACATCGTTCCACTCGATAGTTTCGAAGAACGGACAAATCCTTCACAACCATACTCACGAAAATATCCTCCACACTGGCGATTTGTTGCTCAACGACTCTGGCGCACAGACAGATATGGGGTACGCTTCGGACAATACCCGTACATTCCCAGTAGGCGGAAAGTTCTCGCAGAGACAGAAGGATGTATATCAGATCGTGCTCAATACAATCAACGGCTCTATTCCGATGATGAAGCCCGGTGAAACCTACCAGTCGATTCACTTGAAGGCTTGTGAAATTCTTGCAGAAGGACTCAAGGCTCTCGGACTTATGAAGGGCGACATGAAGGAAGCCGTACAACTTGGCGCACACGCAATGTTCATGCCTCACGGACTTGGTCACATGATGGGTCTCGATGTGCACGATATGGAAGACCTCGGTCAGATAAATGTTGGCTACGACGAGGAAGTTCAGCCGATAAAGATTTTCGGTGTGGCTTCGTTGCGTATGGGCAAGAGGTTGCAGGTCGGCAATGTCTTGACAAACGAGCCCGGTATTTATTTCGTACCACAGCTTATCGACATCTGGGAACGCGAACACAAGTTCGAGCAGTTCATCAATTATGCCGAGGTTGACAAGTACCGCGATTTCGGTGGCATACGTCTCGAGGACGACATCCTCATAACCCCGACAGGTTCACGCATTGTCGGCGACAGACGCATTCCTATCGAAATCAAAGATGTAGAAGATTTTATGAAATAGACGCATTTATGTAGGGGCAGGGTTCAATCCTGCCCGTGCATAATGACATAACCATAGATATATGCCAGAAAAGAAAATAACAATAGCCGTTGACGGCTTCTCATCCTGCGGAAAAAGCACCCTTGCAAAGCAGCTTGCTGCAAAGCTAGGATATGTGTATATCGACAGCGGGGCTATGTATCGCGCAGTCACGCTGTATGCTTTGCGCAACAATATGATCGTTGACGAGGAACTCGATACCAAGAAGCTTATTGCAAGCCTTGACGATGTAAAGATTCATTTCGAACTGAACGCAAATGGAGAACCGCAGACCTTCCTCAACGGTGCAAATGTAGAACGTGAAATTCGCAAGATATATGTTTCGCAGTGGGTTAGTCCAGTAGCTGCAGTTCCCGAGGTTCGCCATGTGATGGTTGCCCAGCAGCAGAAGATGGGCGAGGCAAAGGGCGTTGTTATGGATGGTCGCGACATTGGTACTACAGTTTTCCCGAATGCCGAACTGAAGATTTTCGTTACGGCTGAGGTTGATGTGCGTGCCCAGAGGCGTTACGACGAGATGCTCTCGAAAGGTGAGCCAGCCGACATGAACGAGGTCAAGCAGAACCTTCAGGAACGCGACCGCATTGACCAGAGCCGCGCAGAAAGTCCGCTTCGCAAGGCCGATGATGCCGTGGTGCTTGACAATTCGCATATAACTAGGGATGAGCAGTTGCAAGTCGCATACGACTGGGCTATGGAGAGGATAAAATCCGCCCATTGAGCTTGTCGAAATGAAGGAAACGAAAACCATTGAAAACCATCAAATCTTCAAATTTTCGAATAGTCAAATCATCGAATCTTCAAATCGTAAATAGCTAGTGGTTGAAATAGATAAATATGCAGGTTTTTGCTTTGGCGTTACCAAGGCCATCGGTTCGGCAGAAAACGAACTGTCGAAGTTCGGTTCTGCATATTGTCTTGGCAAGATTGTCCACAACCAAATGGAGGAAAGTCGTCTCGAAAAACTAGGTCTTCGTACTATTGACAAGGACGAGATGTTTGCTAATCCACCTTCGCGGATGCTAGTGCGTGCGCATGGTGAACCACCGTCAACATACGCAGATGCAAAGCGACTTGGTATAACTGTGGTCGACGAAACTTGTCCCGTTGTGCTTAAACTTCAAGAACTTATCGCCCAGAAATACAACAATGAAAACGATTGCCAGATTGTCATTTTCGGCAAGAAGGGACATGCGGAAGTGAATGGTCTAGTTGGGCAGACCGATGGAAAAGCCATTGTGATTTCATCTGTGGAAGAAGCAGAAAGCCTGAACATTGATGGAAAAATTGCATTGTTCTCGCAGACAACTGCCGATTATTTGTTATTTTCCAAGGTGGCTGATGTCTTAAAAAGTAAGAATGCCAGGGTTGAGGTTCACGAAACAGTTTGCGGAAGCGTAAAGAATAGGATTCCCCGTTTGCAGGAGTTTTGTCGTATGCACGAATCGATTGTTTTCGTAACAGATGAAGCAAGTTCCAATGGCAGGATGCTTTACGAGGTATGCCGCAGTACAAATCCTAAGTCGTATTTTGTAACCGATGTCGCTGATTTGCAGGAAAAATGGTTTGTCGGTTGCAATGATGTAGGTATTAGCGGTGCAAATTCCACTCCATCGTGGTTGCTAGAAGATGTTAGGAATAGATGTTCTGAAATTTTAAAATCTGATAATAATGAAGATTAACGAATTAAGGATTAACTATATCGAGAAATCGCATCAGGAACTTTCCGATAGCGATAAAAAGTTATTGGATGAGGCAACCGCAGCGGCTAAGAAGGCATACGCACCATATTCCAAGTTTAGGGTAGGTGCAGCAGTTTCGCTTGAAAATGGCAAGATACTTAGCGGATGCAATCAGGAGAATGCTGCTTTTCCATCAGGGCTTTGCGCAGAACGTGTGACCGTTTTTTACGCAAATGCCAAATATCCCGATGTCGCTGTGGATACGCTTCTAATAACCGTTCTTGATGAAAATGGCGACTATCGCGGCGAACCTGTTCCTCCGTGTGGTGCTTGCCGTCAGGTTTTGTCGGAAACGGAAACCCGTCAGGGAAAGCCGATGCGCATATTGCTTGTCGGAAAATCCAAGGTCTACGAATTTAGTTCGGTATCAGATTTGCTACCGTTTATTTTTTCAGGTAATGAATTATTGTAAAAAAATATTGATATGAAGAAATTGTTTTTTGTCAACTTGTTGGTTTTGTTGACTTTCGCTATTGTTGCCAATGCACAGAAGGAATGTCCGGAAGAATGGCAGGCATATACAACAGACAAGTATTTTTCAAGTTTGCAGCCTGGCGAGAATGAGGAAATTAAGCCAGAAGCCGACTTTTTGTCTGGTTTGGAGAAAAATGCAGTAAATCGTCTTCTTAAGAGCGTAAAGGTTGCAGTGCATAATCTTGTGGCATTGCAAACGCTTAGCGTTGACGAAGATGCAGTGGTAAAGTATCTAGAGGAATATGGATATTCGGCAACTGTAGGTTCTTCATTTATAGAGAAGAAAAATTTTTACAACAATTATACTCATCATGGATGTGTAATTGTATACATCGAAAAGTCAGTGGCTAGCAAGTATTATTGCGATGCAATCAGCAATGCTCAAAATCGTGTTGCTGATTCATTAAAGGTGGCAAAGTCGCATATTGATGCTGGTCGTAGCGACAAGGCTAGGCTCGCTCTCGAAGCTGTTGTTCCCGATCTGACGGATAATACAAATGCTTTGTTTTTGCTGAAAGTATTTGGTTGCGAACAGGAAACTATTGACAATCTTCGCGAAAAGCAGGTGGAAGTATTGAACGAGGTAAAGGATGTTTATGCTAAGATTGGTCCGAAGTTGATGGTTGCTGTTGACTATAGCGCCGATGTTTTCGGAAAGCCGTATTGGACAATTCAGGAAAGCATAAAGGACTGGCTGGCTTTGCATGGCATAGGTTATTCTACCGACAAGGCTAGTGCCGACTGGGTTGTCGTAATAAGATCATCGTCAAGGAAGTACAATACAATGTCGAATGGTACGCAGACAACTTACTATTCTTTTGTGGATGCCAATGTTACCTTGCAGAAGAAATCGGAGGCTAAGCCTGCATACGACAATAAACTGTCGATAAAAGGCAGTTTCCTGAAAAGCTACGACGAAGCTGCGTATGCTGCATACAAGGACCTGGAACCTAAGTTGATAAAGATATTGGAAGATAACATTAAGTAGTTTTCTGCAATTTCGGCGATGAAAATCCTGATTGTTGCCAACAAAATGCCTTATCCGCCCAAGGATGGCGGTGCAATTGCTACGCTTACGCTTGCAAGGTCGTTGCGTAAGAATGGTTGTAGTGTGGACTTGCTGGCAATGAACACTTCAAAGCATTTCTGCAATGTTGGCGATATTCCAGCCGAAATTTCTTCGGAAATCAACTTCCATGCAGTTTCAATTGATACTACGATACGGGCAACGGCAGCTTTGAAAAACTTGCTTTTCTCGTCTTTGCCATACAATGCCGAAAGGTTTATAAACAAGGAATTTGAGAAAAAGTTGTGCGAACTTTTGACAGCAAACAGTTATGACATCGTGCAACTCGAAGGTTTGTATCTCTGTCCGTACATTCCTGCAATTAGGAAATGCTCGCAGGCGAAGGTTGCACTGCGGGCGCACAATGTGGAGCATGAAATATGGTCGCGCATGGTCGAAAATGAAAAATCGATTCCGAAAAGGTTCTACAAGCGCATAATTGCAAAGCGTATGCGTAAGTTTGAACTTTCGTACATCAATTCATACGACTATCTTGTGCCGATAACAGACCGTGATGCGGAATTCTTTTCGCAGAATGGAAATGAAAAGCCGATGCATGTAGTCCCACTAGGGCTTGAACCTATGTCTCCATTGTTTTCAATAGACAATTCAACTGCAGATTTTCCAAGCTTTTCCTACATTGGCGCTCTCGACTGGCAGCCAAACTGCGAAGGCTTGACATGGTTTGTGGAAAATGTCTGGAACGAGTATCGTAGCAAGCATGCTGATGCAAAATTCCGTGTTGCTGGTCGCAATGCAGATGCTGCATTTGCAAACTTCCTTAAAACTAATTGCGTTGATTATATAGGTGAAGTTGAAAGTGCGGCAGATTTTTATGCTTCAGGGATGATTTTCGTTGTGCCTTTATTTTCTGGAAGTGGTATGCGCATTAAGATTGTTGAGGCAATGGCGGCAGGAAAAGCGGTAATTACAACCACATTGGGAACTGAGGGAATTGCAACCGAAAATGGGGAAAATATATTTGTAGCCGATGATGCGTCAGATTTTCATGCTTGCATGGAGAAAATAGCAGGCGACAAGGCTCTATATGATGAAATTTCGGTAAATGCGCGTAATTTTGTCGCGGAAAATTATGATAACAATATAATTGCATCAAGGTTGTTGGATTTTTATAAGGCAGGGGGAAGATGATTATAGCTTTGCAGATATTGTTTTGGTTGGTTGTGGCGTTGGTTTTCCATACATACGTTGGTTTTCCGATTTTGCTGTCGTTGCTTTCGAGGAAAAAAAACGCAGAGTACCAGCAGTTGTCGGAATTGCCTGACGTTACGGTGATTATGTCGCTTTTCAACGAGGAAGCTGTTATTGCACAGAAGCTACAAACCATAGTCGATTCCGATTATCCGCACGAAAAGTTGCATGTCCTCATAGGTTCCGACAACAGCACCGACCTCACAAACGAGATTGTGTCGGAATATGCTCAAAAATATCTGTTCATAAAACTGTTCGCATACACCGAGCGCAGAGGCAAAGCCAATGTTATTAATTCGCTAATCTCTGAATGTCCGTCCGAGATTATGATTTTGTCGGATGCCAATGTTATGTTCGACAAGGACACTATTTCGGAGCTGATGAAGCCTTTTGCTGATGAAAATGTTGGGCTTGTTGATTCAAACATGATAAATACAGGCCTGAAAAAGGACGGTATTTCCATTCAGGAGAAGTCGTACATATCGCGCGAAGTTCGCATAAAGAATCAGGAAGGCTTGTTGTGGGGCAGTATGATGGGACCTTTTGGCGGTTGCTTTGCCATGCGGAAGAAACTTCACCAGCCAGTGCCGAAGAATTTCCTCGTGGATGACTTTTATATCTGCATGAATGTAATCCGACAGGGCTACAAAGCTGTTAACAATGTCAATGCCCGCGTGTATGAGGATGTTTCAAACAATATTTCCGACGAATTTCGCCGCAAGGTGCGCATAGCGACTGGCGATTTCCAGAATCTGCACGAGTTTAGAGGTATGCTTTTTACATCGCGCAGTGGAGTGTCGTTTAGCTTTTGGTCGCACAAGGTTCTGCGCTGGATAACGCCTGTGCTTATAATAATTTGGTATGCCGTAGCATTAGCCTTGGCGTTCTACCTAAAATTATATCTCGTAGCATTCATTTTATTTAATGCCGTATTGTTGTTGATACCGATAGACTATATTTTGAAAAAAATGAATTGCAATAATGTACTTTTCAGGTTTGTAACACACTTTTTCTCAATGAATTTAGCATTGTTTATTGGTATGTTCAAGGCGATGAAAGGAGTGGAGTCGGGGGTTTGGAAACCAACGAAGAGAAATCAATAGGTTTAGCCATTCTCACTGCGCTGTTTCTTGGGTTCTCTGTTTCTGGTATAGGTGTTCAACGGTTCAACGTTCAACGGTTCAATGTTCAATTGTTTCTATGCCTACGGCGTTTAACTTCGTTGAGGGCTTCGCCGTTCAAAGTTTCTGGTTCAACGATATAGATTGTTATTTTTGATTTGAACTTTATGCAATTCCTCTATTCAAATCGTCATGGTTGATGCATTGCCATACATCTTTGTATATTAGTAAATTATTAGTCCATATTATAAAAACATTCTCTATTCCGATAATTAGTCGTATTTTTGCAGTCCTTTTGGCAAAACGATTTTTTAGAAATGAACTTCATAGAAATACTACATAGCATTGACTACTTTGATTTGTTCAGCAATGCGCTGATGATTACGAGTTTCGTGGTCATTATGATGTCGTTGATTGAATATGTGAATGTGTGGACGCATGGGCGGTTCATAAACGGAATGAACAAGAATATTTTTGTGCAGGCGTTGATAGGAACTTTGCTTGGTGCGATTCCGGGGTGCATGGGAACATTCACGGCGGTGTCGCTTTACACGCATAAGGCTCTATCGCTAGGTGCGCTGGTTGCTTGTCTTATTGCAACTTCGGGTGACGAGTCGTTTGTGATGCTTGCTACTATGCCTGTGCAGTCGCTATGGCTATTCGGAATTACAGCTGTGGTTGGATTTGTGGCTAGTATTATTGTTGACAAGTTGTTCAAGAATAAGGATTTCACTCCGAAAATCGACGATGTGCCTTTCGAGGTTCACGAGCACGAAATTCCTGAAGATGGAAAATTGTTCGCATGGAAAAATTTCGTGCCGTCAAAGTCTAGACTTAAATTGATAGGCGTATTTGTAGGAATAATTGTTTTGTGCTGTGTTGGCATAATCGGGCATTCTCATTCCGAATCATTGATTTTCAGTTTGCCAGATCAGACGGAAAGCGTTGAGGCAGAAGAATGTCTCCACCATGACGAATGTTGCGAGCATCATCATTACGATGAAGAATGCTGTGAGCATCATCACCATCACGATAAAGATCATCATTCCGATCTGCCCGAAGGTTTCGAGCACCATCACCATCATCATGGTGCACTGGATATTGTGAACATTATTATCATTTCGCTGTCGGTGCTAATGCTTCTGATAATATTCTTCTCCAACGAGCATTTTGTAAGCGAGCACCTTGTGCAACATGTGGTACAGAAGCATCTGCCACGAGTTTTCTGGTGGACATTCGGAGTGCTTGTTGTTATGGCTATTATATTGAATTACACAAATTTCGGTGATTGGATATACAACAACAAGTACATTCTGCTGCTCATAGCCGTTGCAATAGGCATTTTGCCTGAGTCTGGTCCTCATTTGATTTTTGTGGTATTGTTTGTTCAAGGCTATATTCCGTTCAGCATCTTGTTGGCAAACAGTATTGTGCAGGACGGACACGGTTCGTTGCCGTTGCTTGCCGAAACCAAGAAGGGATTTCTGGTGACAAAGGTGATAAATATGGTTGTCGGACTGGTCGTTGGTTTGGTTGGAATGGCAATAGAGGTCTGAGGAAATAGACTATATTTTGGGGAAGTCACATCATTATAAGAGCAAAATCCTCAATAATGACTAACTATTATTGAGGATTTTGGGTATATGGCTAGGTCGCTTTTATTTGACGTATTCAATTAGTTCATTCGAAAGATTATTCATGTCATGGTAGCCGATGAGGCGTTTCACTTCTTTACCATCTTTGAATAAAATCATGCATGGTATAGCAGAAATATTAAATTTCTTTGTAGTTTTTGGACTTTTGTCGGTGTCTAGTGTTCCAATAATAATTTTGCCGGCATTATTCTTGGCGTATTCAGCAAGTATAGGTTTTTGCATTTTGCATGGTCCGCACCATGTGGCGAAGAAATCAATTAGAACAATGCCTTTAGATGTAACTTCGTTAAAATTTTTATCGGTTACTGTAATTACGCTGCCGTCATTGTTTATGGTGACGTTTGTGGATGGTTGCTCAGCGTTTGTTTGATTACATGAAGTTGCAACTATCAGGCTTAATGCCGTAAAAATCGCTAATAAAATGTTCTTTTTCATATAATTATTTTTTTAGTTATTCTTTGGGGTAAATATTATTTTGCTTGTGTCTGTTTTTAGTTCACGGCTTGGCTTTAAAGCTTCATTTATAGTATTCCTTATTTCTGTCTCGCTTGGCATTTGTGTGTTAGTTGTTGGTACTATTGCGGGTTTGTTTGTTTCATCTGTAGGGACTGTATGTTTGAATTTTATAGAAATCATTGCAATTGCAAATATAATCACAATTACAATATATATAGCTATTTTGAAGGGAGAAAAATAGTAATGTTTCAGTACATACTTTGTGCATCCCCATTTTGTTGCTTCTGATGGGGGCGTTTTCCTATAGTACTCTTCTTGGAGTTTTCTTGCACGTTTTGTATTGGCACTAGCTACCATTTGTTTGTAAATTTCTGTTAATGATATGCATAATAGCATTTTCTTCTGGTTCGCATTCGGTGTATTCATTGTTCCTGTGAAACCATGTAATCTGTCTGCGTGCGTATCGGCGTGAATTGCGTTTTATGAGTTCAACAGCTTCTTCGAGGCTAGTTTTGCCATCAAAATAATCGAACAACTCAAGGTAGCCGATGGTTTTTAGTGCTGTTAATTCTCTATATTTTATCAGATTGCGAGCTTCTTCAACCAATCCGTTGTCAATCATTGCGTCTACTCTCTTGTTTATTCTGTTGTACAATGAGTTGCGTTCGGTGTTTACAAGTATCTTTATGGTTTTGAAATTTCGTTTTTGTTTTGCTTTGGTTCTGAATTCGGAAAATGGTTTTCCTGTCTGCCTTGTCATTTCAATGCCCCGCATAATTCGCTGAGGATTTTTCAGGTCAACTTGAGCGTAGTAGATTGGGTCGATGCGCTGAAGCTCGAAACGCAAGGCTTCGATTCCCTTTTGGTTGTACATGTCTATAACTTCCTGCCTGATAACAGGGTCAGGGTCGGGCATAAGGTCAATACCGTTACATACGGCATCAATATAAAGACCAGATCCACCGCACATTATTGCGATGTTATGGGTTTTGAAATATTCATCAAGCAATCTTATTGCATCGTTTTCGTACTGCCAGATGCTGTATCGTTCTGTGACAGATACATTGTCTATGAAATGATGCTTTATTTCTTTCTGTTGAACATCGGTAGGTTTTGCTACGCCAATGCCCAATTCACGGTAGAACTGTCTTGAATCGCATGATAGTATTTCAGCGTCAAAATGTTTGGCAATTTCAATGCTAATGTCAGTTTTGCCAACGCCAGTCGGACCTGCGATTATTATTAGAACTTTTTCCAATATATATACAAATTAGTAATCGTAGTCGTCGTTGTATCCGCCGCCAAATTCATCGTATCCGTCTTCGTATTCATTGTCGTAATATGGATTTTCAACTTCTTCCTCAAGGTCGTCAAAGTCTTCTAATGCCGATTTTTCATCGAAATCGTTATCCATGTCGTCAATTATAACTTGTTGTGGTGGATTGCCTTCTGCAAGAGTGCAAAGTGGAAATGTGTTTTTTTCGTCTTTTTTTATGTAGTTTCTCACATTGACTACCTCTACATTAAAGCATCTTACGGAAAAGAAATCGAAAAGATAGATGTATTTCTGTCCTTTCTCCGGCTTGACGAAATTCAGTGGCGTATCTTCCATCAGCAGGCAGTCCTTCTGTGTCTTTTCGTCCATTCGCTCAAGTATAATTTCCTTTTCCGGATCATCGCTTGCTTCGCCATATTCGTTGGCGATGTAGAATGTTGTAATAAGAGACGGGTCGTATTTGCAAGTATTCTGGATTGCGAGGTGCAGATCCTTGAACGATGCGTCCTCTTTCATTTCTATTTCCCTGACAAAGTCGCTGTCGTCAGATATTCTGTATTTTATTACTTTTTGCATAATCCTGTTATGAATTTTATAGTGTCAATATTGTCTGCAAAGTTATTAATATTTGGTTTTTGAGTTTCTCCAAAGCTAATGCAATTGTCGAATATTTTATTTTTTGCTGCAATGCACTGAATGTTGTCGGCTTGCCTTTCGATGTCTGCTTTTATAGAGTCTAAGCTGCCATAGTATTCGAAGTGCAGTATACCGATAGGAGAGTTGAGATCTTTTTTTTCTGTTAGCAGGAGGTTGCCGAAATTCACATGTTCTATTTTGTTCATGCCCAGTACAGCATATTGGTAGCTATAGTTGTTGTTGTACTTGTTGTGGTTTATGATATCGGCGTATTTTTGAAAAGCTTTTCCCATTCTGTTGAAATCATAACCCTTGGGCAAGTATAGTTTTGATATGCTGCGGCAGCCAAGTCCGAAGTACAAGAAGACATCGTCGGCCAGTTTTTTTAGGTCGTCATCTGTTTCATCTCCAGTAATAATGGCAATTGAGTTGCGGTTGTGTCGTAGGATTTTATTGTATTTGCCGAAGTAATATTCGAAATACCTGTTTGTGTTGTTGCTGCCAGTTGCAATTACTGCATCGAAGTTAGAAAACTGATCTTCGGTGTGGCTAATGCGGTTTTCAAGAAGTGGTGATTTTGCTGTAATACTGTCGATGGCCCATTTTGTTAGCACATTGTCTTTGCTTGATAGCTTGGCAATGATTTTTACACCGCACAGGAAAGCACAGACAAAATCGTGAAATCCAACCATGGGGATGTTTCCAGCCATTACTATGGCTACACGTAAATTGGAAAAATTGTTGTCGATGTTGTATCCTGAGCAGAATTTCTCAAGATTTACCTTTCCTAGTTGAGTATGCCAGTTGCTAAGGCAAAATTTAACATTGTCTTCGGTAAACCAAGGATTGTATGCCTTTATTTTATCGAATCCAGGAAAACCGTTGTTGTTGTTTCCTTCGCATATTTCGGCGATATCATCACCGAATGAACACAATATTTTTATTCTCTCCTCAACATTCATTATTTAGTATCCTAATCTGTCCCAGCTAATATCAATAACATCTACTGAATTTAAGTTTGATACAATAATTAAGGTAACAATTATTAATATTATTCCTGCTATTAATCCGATGATAGCACAGGTTTTTCCTGTCTCTACTTTTTCAAATGTGTTTTCATCGTATAAATCCCTATTCCTGTTGAACTCTTTTTTGCTTTTTACTGCAAGTATAATGGCAATAATTCCAAATATTGGAGCCAGTACGGTAACGCAACATGCAGTTAATATGGAAATTATTCCAAATATAAGTATTAGGTTGGCATTAGGGGCTGGTAATTTTAGTTCTTTTCTAGAGCAAGAAGTTTGAGTTTGCTTATTGTTGTCGCCCATGTCAAATCCTCTGTTTTCCGATGCAGTTTCGTTAGTCTTTTGTTCGTCGTTGTATTCCATGTTTATAAGAATTTGAAAATGTAGTTAATGAAAATAATTATTACGTCTGCTATGAAAAAGGCCTTGAGTACTTTTAGCCATGTTCCAGAATGTATTTTTATGTTAATTACGAGCAGGATCATAAGCATAATTAGTGGTATCAGGGGAGGATACAACTGAATGCTGTCCCAGATATTGCCTTTTAGCAGTTCTATTATTGAACGTTGCATTCCACATCCGGGACAATCCACCCCATAGAAATACTTTATGGGGCAGGTCAGAAGATGATGTTCGAGCCATTCTAAAAACATAGTGCAAATATAAATTTTTTTTGAGTGACATTGGTTTGGTGTAGTAAGTTTTTTTATGTAAAAAAATAACGCTACCGTAGCAGCGTTATTTTTTTGATGTTGATGTCAGTTTGATTATTTAATCCCAATCCTTATCTAAAGATTCATAATATTCTTTTTCCAAATCTTCGTGAGATTTTTCTGAATGTCTGCGAGATTTTTTATGTCCTTTTTCAGAATTACCATATTCAAAATCCACATTTCCGCCATTTCTGCCATCTCCTCTTACATACCATTTGCCATCATGTTTCTTTAATGAAAGCACCTGTGTATGACTATTGTCTCTGTCACGTCCGTCTGCCCATTTTATATTAACGGTTGCAGTTTCACCATCTATTTTTTCGCTAAGAACCTTAAATTCTTTCATTTCTAACGCAGCTTCCATTTGTTTTCTTTCTGCATCTGTTGCTGTCGCATATTTGTATGAAATTTTTAATTCTTCCAACTTTAAATCATTATCTTTTTTCAATAGCTCAAAATAATTTTCAGCAGCATCGCTTGGTGTAGAACCTCCTTTTGATGAGCATGATGACATAGCAAATGCCATAGTAACAACCGCTAATACAATAACTAAATTCTTCATGTCTTTTTATTTATTATGTTAATATTCTTATTTAAATTGTCGTAAAAAATATGCTATTATTCATTAGTATACCAATTGCCGTCAAACTTTTTTACACTTAGTGTGTTGTGATCATGTTTATCTCCCTTAGAGTCAACATATTCATAGCTTACTGTTGCAGTTTCTCCGTCATCATCTATCTCTTCTTTTGTAACTTTAAAATCCTTCATTATAAGATCTTCTTCCATCTCTTTTTGTTCATCAGCGCTTCCTGATACATACTCGTAGGATGCTTTTTTGAATTCTAAATCCAATTCATTCCTCTTTTCTTTTAGACTTAAAGATTTTTCACCAGCCTTAGTAGGAGTTGAACCACCATTGGAACATGATGACATTGCAAATGCCATAGCAACTACTGCCAATACAATAACTAATTTCTTCATACTTTTTTGTTTTTAATGTTAAGTTTTTATTTAAAAATTAATATCACAAAATTATTAATATTATTTTTTTCTCTCCTACTTATTGTTGTTAAAGGAATGTTAAAATCACAATGTCAGTGTCCACGTCAGTTTGAATGCCCAATTCTGAATTTCCTTGTCCAAGTGATAAGGTCCGTAGCGGTAATAAACACCGATTCCGAATCCTTCAATAGAAAGGCAAAGCAGGTTGTTGAGTTGAATGCCCGATTCGAAGTAGCCCTTGTTCATTTTCCTTGCAAAGTCGCTTCCGTCAACATCTTGCGTGAACTTGCAGTCGCCCCAGCCGAGGCTTGTGGTGATGGCTATGCTTGGTTTCGAGTATTTTTTCTTGTAGATGATGTTGCCGAAGTCGTGCATGAAATGTAAGGTGCAGAACTTGTCGGAAATGAACTCGTTGGGACGCATGGTGTTGAAGGTGTTGTCGATGTTGAGCCACGAGTTTGTTCCCGATGCGTAGTAAAGTTCGCTGTAGCGCGGAGTTCCGCCAATCATTCCGCCTGATAGTATTAAATAGGTGTCGCCGACTTTTCTGATTACGAAGTGCTTGTAGATCTTTGCTTCTATTTTGTAGTAGTCGTTTGCGTTTGGAGTTACAGGCACCGACTTTATGAAGTTGAAATACAAAACAGGATATTTTGTCCCAAGGCTTACTTTTGTCCCACGCGGTGTCTGGAAGAATTTCTCCTTGTAGGCGTAGCGGAGGTAAATGCCCGCTTCGGCTGCCGTATAGTGCTTGTCGATTGTGCTGAGGAAGTTGTATCTATCTGTATTTATGATGTCCTTTGTGTAGTGGCGGAATTGCAGTCGTGCCGACAGGTAGCGCAGTGCTTTGAATTCGACATACGCCTTGTGTTCCGAAGTGGAGTCCATCTCGCTGAGGAACCATTCGTAAACCGACTGCGATGAAAGTTTTGTGGTTCGTCTGTTGAATGTCATTCCGTCGCTGAAATCAAGGTCGCGCTTGTAGGTAACGCCTAATTTCAAGTCGTGTTTAGGCCAGAGGTTGAATTGTACTTTGGCGCCATATTTCCATGCTTTGTCACCGAATCCGTATGCACCATACCCGCCTAGTGTTAACCATTTTGTGAGCTTTTCGTTGGTTTCGATGCCAAGACCGAGGCGAACTTTTTCATATTCGTTGAACCAGATGATGGAACTAAGGTCGAAATTTATGAATTTCCATGGGATGTAGCCGGCAGCAAGAATTTCCATTATCTCTATTTTCCTGTCCAAATTTATTTCCTTGCCAAGACTGTCGATAACACGGTAGGTTTCAACGTCTTTGCTGGAGAGAGAATCCTTGCGGTACTGGTTCCAGAAATCGTCGTTTTGCTTGGCGGCCTTGTCTTCGACCTGTACGCCAAGGTTGTTGAATTCGCGTCGTTTTATGTCGGGATTAAGGCTAATGTCGGAAATGTAGCTTTTGCCGATGCCAACTATTGGCGTGTAGTTCGGTCTTTCGCCTTCGGCAGTCTTTGTGCCGTCTGGAACTTGCAATATGTTGAAAATTAGGTTGGTGTTTAACTGCACAGGAAACCATTGTATGCTGTCGATAAGTTCGTATTTCTGTTGTATTGATACGGTGAAAACTTCTGATGGCTCGTACGGTTCGGCAGTTATGGTTTCGATTGCGTAGCCGTTGGTGTTAATGTTCATTACGCCTTTTAGACCTTCGAACACTTTGTTCTTCAGCGGAATGAACGAAATGACAAATATGGTGTCCATTGCTGAGTTGTACATCGTATCCTCGATTTGGAAGAAGTATTTCGATGTGCTACCTTTGCTTAGCGGGCTAAGGAAACGTTTGTCCAGCAACGAAATATGGTCGGTGTAGAACGACATCGACTGGAATTGCGTGGCAAGTAGAGTGAACGCTGGGTTTTTCATTCCCGACATGCGGTGTGCGAGGACGTTCTCCTTGTTGTTGTCTGGGTATCTGAAAATGCGTTCCGTAACCGATTCGATGAGGAGAATATGCTGTTTGGCAAGAAGTTCGCTAAGCGATTTCAATGAATCCTTTTCCGTTTCCATTATGGTGTCATCGGACGGTTTTACATCGGCGGTAAAGTACATTTTGTTGTATGAGACGTAAGAGAACGAGCGCATTTTTTCTGGATTGTTCTTGTTGGCGTTCTCAATAGCGAGGTTTATGATTCTGTGGGCAGGGTTTTCGCCTGGAAGTACAGTAACTTCAGCTAGACTTGTAACGTCTTCATCTAGTGATAGATCAATGTAATGCTTGTTGCCAAGTTCTTCTTTGCTAATAATCTTGGTAGTGTATCCGAGGTAGGATATACGCAAGAATTCTATTTTCGAGTAGTCGTCAATCTTGAAATAGCCGTCTAGGTCGGTTGATGTGCCTTGATTCTTGGCGTTGTATATTATGTTGACAAAAGCAAGCGGCTCTTTACTCTTTGAATCTGAAATGCGACCAGCAAACTTGCCCTGAGAGAAAGAGGTGAGAGCAAGTAGGAGTGTTGCCAGCAAGAATAACAGGTATTTCGATATGTAGGCGAGGTGTGGCATCTGCTTGCGGCTATTTGTTGCTTTGTTCAATGATTTCCCAGTGCCCTTTGGTGTCGCTGCCAATTCGTTTTATGAATTTATCTCGCAAAAGTGCAATGTGGTTTTTTACCGTTCGTGGCGATATTCCAAGAGTTTCGCTCAGTTTTGCAATGGTAGCGTATGGGTTTTCTGCAATTGCTTGGTAAGTTCTCTGGGCAATTTTTGGAAACTCTCTAGGCAATTCATAGCTAATCTCTGTGCAATTCTGCTGTTTTGTCTGGGCAGTTTTGTTGTTTTGTCTGGGCAGTTTTGTTGTTTTCTCTGGGCAATCTTGCTGCGCTCTCTGGGCAATCTTCGGGTGGTCTCTGGGCAATTTACGGGTAATCTCTGGGCAGTTTTGCAGCCTTATCTGGTCAAATGAAGGTTCGCTTACCATATTAATTCCATTTTCATCATTGCCTATTGTATATTTTTTGTTCTTTTTTTCTTCTGTTTTTAACCAAAAGTCGGCAATTTTTAGTTCTGTGATGATTCTGTCGGGTGATACCCTTTGTGTGTATTCTGGGGCTGCACCGAACTCTTTGTTCCAAACAGAGAATACGCCAGGGATGCCGCTTCCTGCACGCTCACCTATGTCAATCATCGAAAACATCTTGAGGATTGTTGCGTTGCGTGGGTCGGACATTCCGCCGTCAATGGCTTCCTTGAGGCTTATCCTGAACGTGCCTGGATTTTCAAATGTAAAACGGTCTTTGTATTTTTTTATAACAACACCACAACGTCCGTAGTAGTCGGCGTTTGCAAGGGTGTTCAATAGTATTTCTCGGATTGCCTTGTGCGTGGGAGTATCGTCTATTCTTGTGATTCCGTCTAATGCGAATGGCTTTTTTACATCTTCGGTAAGTTTGTTGAAAATCTTGAAAAAGAAGTCGAAGATATTGCCGCTCCATTCGCCCGAACTTGATACAATCCTGTCAGACCATCTTGTTGTTTCGTCAAAATGCTCTTGATAGTCAAGAAAATAAAGCGGGTATTCGTATAGTATTTCAGGCTCGTAGCCAAACATTAGCAAGCCTGCAGCGGTAGGATAAACCTTTCCGTCTTCGCGGTTGATTTTTGCTGCACCGATTTTTTTCAGGAAGTCGGTGTCGGAAAGGCTGTTCCATATATGTCCGTTGTGGCAGAGCACAAAGCGTTGACGGTAATGGGCAATAGTTTCCTTGCACAGGGTGTCGAGGCTTACTTCTGTGATAATCTTGTTGTCTTGTGTTATCTGTCCTGCATCGCGGAAAATTGCAGCAACTTCGTCCCTTGAGCACAAATAGTCGCCTTCGCCGTTTCGCCTGTATGTTCCTGTGAACATATCCTGTCCCTTGAAGACTGGACGGTAAATGCGTTCGGCTCTAGGCACATCTATTGCCATAATGTATTTGCCTTCAATCTCTTTTATTTCGACATTGCTGTTGCTTAGGATATTGATGTTTACATTTTTCTTGTTATTGACGCAGTCCCAGAAAGTTTTTTCCAGTTGTTCAGGATTTTCTAGGCCTTCGATGGAGAATGTATGGTTCTTGTTTTCTTTTACGCCAAGTAGGATTAGTCCGCCTTCGGTATTTGCAAAAGAAGAATAAGTTTCCCAAAGACTGCCGGGTATTCCGCCTTTCGCAAGTTTGGCTTCAAGTCGGTTGCCTTCTTTTAGCGATTTGATATTCAATTGGTCTAAAATGTTCATCTCAATTTTCTGTTTTTCAGTTTTTTATATTTCAAGTGGGTTTATGTTTCTATCTTTTTGTTTGCTTTGCAAAGGTAATACAATTTGGTGAGATAAATTGCACTTTTGATGAAAAGCTACGTTCATCTATTTTTAATTGGGTAATTGCAATTGTCGGTTTTCTCAGTGCAATTGTTGGAATCTCATCTATAGCGACAGATGAAATAAAAAAATCGTCAACAACTTGCTGACGATTTTTCTACTTACTTTTTCCTTTTATTCATACATTCCCGTCTTCAATATTGTTATTTCCTTTTCTGTAAGGAATCTCCATTTGCCACGGGGAAGGTTGAGCTTGGTGAGGCCTGCAAAATATACGCGGTCTAGGCGCTTTACTTCGTAGCCGAAATGTTCGAGCATACGGCGTACAATCCTATTGCGACCCGAATGTATTTCGATGCCGATGATGTTCTTGCTGTCGCCAACATAGCTTACGGCGTCGGCGGCGATGAATCCGTCCTCGAGCTCGATGCCGTCGGCCAGAGTCTGCAGGTCGGCGCGGGTAATGTCGCGGTCGGTCTCAACCTGATATATTTTCTTCTTCTCGTACGACGGATGAGTGAGCTTCTTCGTTAGGTCGCCGTCGTTGGTGAGTAACAGCAGTCCGGTGGTGTTGCGGTCGAGACGGCCAACAGGGTAAAACCTTTCGGGGCAGGCGTCCTTCACCAAGTCCATCACGGTGTGGCGCTCCTCGGGGTCATCGACTGTAGTGACGCAGTTTTTCGGTTTGTTGAGCAGTATATAGACAAGTTTTTCGGGGTTGATGATTTCACCGCCGAAACGCACTTCGTCGCCAGGCTTAACCTTGGTGCCCAGTTCGGTAACGACTTCGCCGTTTATGGTAACTACGCCGGCCTGAATATAGGTGTCGGCTTCGCGGCGCGAGCAGACGCCAGCGTTGGCAATGTACTTGTTGAGGCGGATTTCCTCGGTGTTCTTCTTTGCCTGCTTTGGCTTCTCGGAGCGGTGCAGACGCCTTTCCTGGTAGTTGTTTTCGTCGAACTCGTCGAAGTTGTCGTAGTCCTTGTAGTTCTTGGTGCGGAACCTGTCGGGCTTACCGGCGGGACGACCGCCCTTGTGGGCAGCACTGTGCTTTTTCTGGTATTCGGGGGCGTCGTAGTATTTCGATGCCTTGTCCTTCTTCTTGCCCGAGAAATTGCGGTTGTCGGGGTTGCGCATATCCTCGTCGAACGAGCGCGGTTTTCTGTCGCGGTTGAACTTGTTGCTGCGAGGAGTATAGTCGTCGTCGCGGTCGAAGTTGCGGCGTTCGCGTGGAGCCGAATTGCGGTCGTTGCGGTCGCGGTTGAACTTTGGTTTATTGTTGTTCCTGCGGTCACGGCTGTCGCGTGGTCCGCGGGTTTCGTCGTCGTCAAATGTTCTCATTTGTTGTGTTGTTATAGATGTGTAATTTCCGTGTGAAAATTAATTGATTATCTGTATTAAATTATCTTCCGTTATTTATGTTTTGAATTGGCAAATATAACTCAAATAGTATTTAGTGCAAAAAGTTTTTTCATTTAGGGCTGTGTGCAGATTCAACAAGCAATAACCCAATTGCCATTTGTATTTTGTGTAAATAAGTTCTGTATAACAAACATATTAATGTCTTTTAATGGTTGGCAATTTCGCTATAAATAAGTCTTTATCTTTCTATTGTCAGTGTTGCAGATAGATGAAATTGTTTTATTTATTGATTTTGTTTTCTTACTCATAGATGTAATAAGAACTTGTCGTAAGTAGATTGTTTAGAAATTTACTTTAGTTCCTTTCTCTATTCCATATTTGTCGCAAAGACCGGCGTTGATTTCAATCACATACATTGCCGGTGATTCCGAAGGAAGCGATTGGTCGTTTAATGTCTTGGCGTTTTTACTTATGCTTACTACTTGGCGATTAGCGTTTACATATATGATATCGAGTGGGATTAAAGTGTTGTGCATCCAAAATGACCTTATGTCCTCGTCGGGAAAAATGAAGAGCATTCCGCGGTTTTCGTCCATCTGTTTGCGGAACATTAGTCCACGAGCATGTTCATCTTCACTGATTGCAAGTTCCATGTCGATACTGAAAATTACGGAGTCGGTTGTGTTTAAGAATTGCAATTCGCCATCTTTTCGGAATTCTGGCGGGTTGTCAAAACCGTAATTTCTCAGCACTTTGGTCGGTTTGTTTTCGTTGTTAGTTTTGGGGCGTTTAGGATTTTCTCCACAGCTGGTTAGTGCAGTTGCTATGGCAATTAATACGATGTATGCTAATGCTTTTGTTTTCATGTTCTATGTGTTTTGTAAGTTATGAAGTTTATAGTATATACCTTGTTTAGCAATTAATTCTTCATGTTTTCCGACTTCTACGATCTGACCTTCGTTGAGTACAATGATAATATCGGCATTCTTTATGGTTGACAGCCTATGGGCAACAACGATAGAGGTTCTGTTTTTCATCAATTGTTCTATTGCTTCCTGTACTAGGCGTTCCGATTCTGTGTCGAGTGCAGATGTGGCTTCGTCGAGAATTAGGATCGGAGGGTTTTTCAGCAATGCACGTGCAATGCTTATTCTTTGTCGTTGTCCGCCTGATAGCTTGCAGCCTCCGTCGCCAATGTTGGTTTCGAATCCTTTCTCGGTTTCCATGATGAAGTCGTATGCGTTGGCTATTCTTGCAGCACGTTCAATGTCTTCCTTAGATGAGCCTTCTTGTCCAAACTTTATGTTGTTTAAGATAGTGTCATTAAATAGGATAGGAGTCTGGTTAACATAGCCCATCAGATTTCGGAGCTCTTTGAGCTTGTAGTCGCGTATATTCTTGCCGTCAATGAGAATTTCACCATCGGTTACATCGTAGAACCGCGGTATAAGGTCGACTATTGTTGATTTTCCAGAGCCGCTTTGACCGACAAGTGCAACTGTTTGTCCTTTCTTGATTTTGAAATTGATTCCATGAAGGACTTCTACGTCGCTATTGTACGAGAATCTTACATTGCGGAACTCTATTTCTTCTTTGAATTCATTAATTTCTTCCTTGCCCTGGGTGTTTACTATGGGGTTCTCTGCGTTTAGTATTTCATTGACTCTATCTACGGATGCCATTGCTTTCTTTACGTTGAACCACGCAGTGGAAAGTGACTTGGCTGGCTGTATCAATTGGCTGAAGATGAGGAGATAACCTATAAGGGCTTCCGATGAGAATGTGCTGTTTGACATAAGTATCATTGTTCCACCGAAACACAATATTATAACAACAGCAACTGTGGCTAGAAATTCGCTTAGCGGACTTGCCAGAAAGCGTATCCTGTTGATGCGATTCATCAGCTTTGTATATTCTTCGTTGTCGGCTTCAAATTTTTCGTTTATGTGACTTTCTGCGTTGAAGGCCTTTATTACGCGAAGTCCGCTAATCATTTCCTCGATTTGCGACAGCAGCGAACCCATTTTTTCTTGCCCAGCCATTGAGGTTTTGCGTAGCGAACGTCCAGTTTTGCCAATTAATAATCCGACAATTGGCAGCAATATTAATGCAAATACCGTCAGTTGCCAGCTTATTATTATCATTGAACCAAAGTAGATGATGATTTTTACAGGATCCCTGAAAATCATTTCGAGGGAACTCATGATTCCCCATTCTATTTCTTGCACGTCGCTTGTCATTCTTGCGATAATATTGCCTTTGTGTTCGTCGGACAAATATGCAATAGGTAGAGATAATGTCCTTTTGAACAGTGAGTTTCGGATGTCCTTGACAGCACCGTTACGTATTGGCACCATGAAATGGTTGGCGAGGTACATGGTCAAAGTTTTGAAGAAGGTTGCAATTACCACTATTATTGCTATGGTCACAAGCGCTTGGAATTTTCCTTGAGTGTCGATTATGCTAGTGAGCCAGTAGTAGAAGTTGTGCTTCATTGATTCTATGTCGGTGATGCTCATCGCAGCCATTTCGCGCACAGGTTCCTGTGTGTTGAAAAGTATTCCTAGGAAAGGTATAACCATTGTGAACGAGCAAATGCTGAACACTGCCGACAAAATGTTAAACAAAATGTTGAGCAAAGCGCATCCCTTGTAGGGTAGGATATATCTCGTTACTTTCAGGAAATCCTTCATATTCCCGTGTAGTTGAATGGCGTAATCTGCATGAGTTCAGCCTTAATGTCTTCGCTTACATCAAGTCCGTTGATGAAGTCGATGAATGTCTGGTGGGTGACTTTAGCATTGGTTCTGGTAAGAGCTTTGAGTGCCTCGTATGGGTTGGGGTAGTTTTCGCGGCGAAGAATTGTTTGTATTGCTTCTGCCACAATCATCCAGTTGTTTTCGAGGTCGGCATCAATCTTTTCGCGGTTGAGCAAAAGTTTCGACATGCCTTTGTCGAGCGAGGCCAGTGCAATAAAAATATGTCCCATTGGAACGCCGAGGTTGCGCAGTACTGTTGAATCGGTAAGGTCGCGTTGCAGACGGCTGATGGGCAGTTTGCGAGCAAGGTGTTCGCATATTGCGTTGGCTATTCCTAGGTTGCCTTCGGCATTCTCGAAGTCGATAGGGTTCACTTTGTGGGGCATAGCACTAGAACCAACTTCGCCAGCTTTGATTTTCTGCTTGAAGTATTCCATCGAGACGTAAGTCCAGATGTCGCGGGCAAAGTCGATGAATATTGTGTTGATTCTTGCCATGCAGTGCATGAGGGCGGCAATGTTGTCGTAGTGCTCGATTTGTGTGGTTGGGCAGCTGCGTTGCAGTCCTAATGTTTCGTTTACGAACTTGTTGCCGAAAGCGTTCCAGTCGATGTGCGGGAATGCCACATTGTGTGCATTGAAGTTGCCTGTTGCTCCGCCAAACTTTGCGCTGAACGGTATTTCTTTCAGCTGGCGAATCTGCTCGTTGAGGCGGACAACAAAAACGTTCATTTCCTTGCCCAGACGTGTAGGAGAGGCTGGTTGTCCGTGTGTGCGGGCTAGCATCGGGATGTCTTTCCATTCCTCTGCAAGACTTGCAATTGTAGCTACGGTGTTTTCGAGGCGAGGAAGATATTCATGCACTACCGCTTCCTTAAGTAGGAGAGGTGTGGCGGTATTGTTTATGTCCTGCGAGGTTAGTCCGAAATGAATGAACTCCTTGAATTTAGACAAATCGTGTGTATCAAAAAAATCCTTTATGAAATACTCTACAGCTTTCACATCGTGATTGGTTGTCTTTTCGATGTCTTTCACTTTTTCAGCATCTTCCACTGTAAAATTCTTGTACAGGCTGCGGAGAAGTTCGTATTTGCTTTTGTCGAAGCCTTTAAGTTGAGGAATTGTACTTTGCGTAAGTTCTATGAAATATTCTACTTCAATCCTTACACGATATTTTATAAGTGCGTATTCCGAAAAATATTCCCTAAGTTCTTTAGTTTTAGAAAAATATCGTCCATCTATGGGACTAACAGCCATTAGCGTTTCGTTTGACATATTTGTGAAAAATTTTGATTGCAAAAAAACGAAAAAAAATGAATTTTGGCAAACGATTATTATTGTAACTATGGGGGTGCAAAAATATTATTTTATTATTGCATGAAAAAGACTATCTTTGCATGTTTTTGCATTAATGCTATGAATGTGATAAATATTATAGGAAAAATGATAAGGATTTTTGTAAATCCTCTTCGAAACTGGCGAAGCGAGGAGTTGGCCTCTATTCGTATTAAGGACTTGCATGGCAAGGTTTTTCCGCTATTAATGGTCGCGTTTTTTGCGATTGTCCTATTCGGTTCTGCAATGAATCATATTCCTGAAGTAGGATTTGCTATGGTTTTGGCAGATGCATTGATAAGGTGTTCGTTGTTTTCTGTTATATATTTTCTGCTAAGCTTTATTGAATACAGGTTGTGCCGCATGTACGTTGATGTAAATTATACACAATCGTCGTTGCTGTTGCTGGAAACATTGTTGCCGTTTTATTTGCTTTATGCTTTTTTGTCGGTATTTTATTATCCAGCATTGAGATTTTTATGGATTCTTGTAGCATATTGCATAGTGATAATATATTATGGATCAGTAGATTTTCTTAAAGTGCAAAAGGATAAGTCCTTGATTTTTATTATATTGTCAATGCTGCTGATATTGTTTTATATTGTTATGTCGTTGACGCTTGATGAAATTTTCAAGGGTGTTTTATTGAATGGTTGAAAATGAAAAAAATTGAATATAAAAATAAGAAGGCGTTTTTTAAATTCGAGTTTATTGAGAAATTTACTGCCGGTATTGTGCTTACAGGCACTGAAATAAAGTCGATTCGCGATGGAAAGATAAGTTTTACGGATTCTTATTGCGTTTTCAAGGAGAATGAACTGTGGGTGACATCGGTTCACATTGCCGAGTATTCGCTTGGCACATGCAACAACCACGACCCCAAGCGCGACCGTAAGTTGCTTTTAAATCGCAAGGAACTGAATAAGTTGCAGAAGAAAGTTGCTGAAAAAGGTCTTACTATAGTTCCCATTTCGTTGTTTCTCAATGAAGCTGGAATCGCCAAGATGGAAATAGCTCTCGCCCGCGGTAAGAAACTGCACGACAAGCGCGAGGACATCAAGGATCGCGATAACAAGCGTGATCTCGACAGAACAAGAAAAATGAAGTAGAATTGCAGATGGTTGGAGAAAAGGAAATATTTTCAGTATGTAATCCAACTGCCGAGGATTTCTCGGTAGTTCAATCAACTGTCGCAAAAAATGCGATAGTTCAAAATCTAAAATTTTATGGTTGGCGAATCTAAGCATCAGTATTGTGTTGGACAGAATAAATTGTAAATGAGTGAAAGGTGCGAAATAGTAGTGTAATAAATAAAATTAGAAAAATATGAAAAGAAGTTTAAATGTAATTGCTTTGTTTTTCGCAATCTCAATATTAGTGATTTCATGTAAATCTGAAACTAGCAGTAGTCAGGAAGGTAACGACCAAACATTAGGAAAAACCTCAGGTTCGTGTAAGTCTGACCGCGAGATTCTTTCTGCTGGTATTAAAGATTTGAAGGTAAGTTGTGAAAAGGAAGATCATGATGCTGCATTGAAATGTTATGCAGAAATATATGGTGCAGCAGAAAAATTTCGCTTGGATGGCATTATGAACGCAAATACTAAAGAGGAACTTGATGATGTGGAAAAGTTTGCAAAAGAATCGATAGATGAAATTGAATCTATTAAGAAAAAATGTAATTGCATAGAACTTAGTGTATTTAAGGAGATTGATGATTCTATACATCATTTATATTGGGGCGCTCAGGAGCGAGAATTGGAAAGAACGATGGATAAGCTTGGCATAACCCCAAGTTGGAAAAACTAGAATAAATGAAAGCCAGATGCGCAAGGCGGTAAAAATATGAATATTGGATAGTCAAAGTGTGATTTATAATTTGTCAGTATTTTCTTTAATAATATGAAAATGTCATGAATATACTTATAATAATATTACTTGCAATCGCAGCTTATTTGATTGGATCGTTCAGTTCGGCATTGTGGTACGGCAAATGGTTCTACGGAATTGATATTCGCGAACACGGCAGCAAGAATGCGGGCTCTACGAATGTTCTGCGCGTGCTTGGATGGAAATGCGCAATACCGGTTTTCATCACCGATGTCATAAAGAGTTTCGTGCCGACAATGTTCTTTGTAATGCTGCTCAACAAGTTTGCATCGGTTTATGTTTCGCAAGGTTCCGAAGCATATTATCTGTACCAGCTTCTGTTCGGTATGATGGCGATAGTGGGACACATTTTCCCGATTTTCTCTGGTTTCAAGGGTGGGAAAGGTGTTGCATCCATGCTTGGTCTTGTGCTTGCGCTCGACCCATTGTCGGCAGGAATAAGCTTGGGTGTATTCATCATTGTGGTGCTTATTACGAAAATTGTATCGGTGTCATCTATGTCGGCGGCAGTGGCTTTCCCGATTGTTGTATGCGTGTTGGGTTTCTTCCGCGTGGCAGGTCATAGCGTTACTATGACGGTGTTTTCAATACTTGTAGCCATATTGTTGATAGTTACACATCGCAAGAATATTAAAAGATTGTTAAACCACGAGGAGCCAAAGATAACGATTGGTAAAAAGGAGTAATTTTGCAAAAAAATTGTTATCGATGAAATCATTACTAAAACTAATGGCATGCGGACTGGCTTTTGGTCTAACAGCATGCAGTTCAAATCAGGAACAAGTTATGGAAGACAAGGCTTTGAATATGGCCGACCTCGATACCACAGTATCGGCTTCGGCTGATTTTTACGCTTACGCAACAGGCGGTTGGCAGAAGAACAACCCATTGCCAAACGACAAGTCGCGTTATGGTTCGTTCGACATTCTCGCCGAGGAAACCGACAAGAAAGTTAATTCCTTGATTCAAGATTTGGCAAAGCAGAAAAATAAAGAAAATTCGACCGAGTGGAAAATTGCAACTCTCTACAATCTCGGTATGGACGAGGCAAAGCTTAATGCCGATGGTTTTTCTCCAATCAAGCTGATGCTTGACGAGATTGATGCTATTAGCGATAAGGGTCAGATTGTTGAAGTGGTTGCAAAAATGCATCGTCAGGGCGTTTCCGCTTTCTTCGGATTGTTCGGAACTAGCGATCCCGAAAACAGTGACCTCAATATTCCGTGGTACTACCAGAGCGGACTTGGTCTTGCCAACAAGGAATACTATACCGACAAGGGCGAAAGGGAAGACGAAATCCGTAAACAGTATGTTGAGCATATTGGAAAGATGTTTGTCCTTATAGGATATTCGGAAGACGAGGCAAAGTCAGTTGCAAAAAATGTATTTTCCATTGAAGATCAGCTAGCCAATGTCTCGATGGGAAGTGTTGAGCAGCGAGATCCGTTTAAGACAACAAACAAGATGACAATTGATGAGATGGCTGCAAAGTCACCGAATTTCGATATTGCCAAGTATTTTGAACTTCAGGGTGTTATGGTAAAGGAAAACATCAATGTGTGCCAGCCTTTGTTCTTGGCAGGTGTTTCCGATATAATTGCAAAGCAGTCGCTTGACAATCTGAAGCAGTATTTGAAATGGAATGTTGTTAACTCGTCAGCATCTTACTTGAGCGAAGACCTCAACAAGCAGAATTTTGAGTTCTACGGCAAGACTTTGTCGGGTGTTCCTGTTCAGCAGGATAGATGGAAACGCGTTGTAAGGGTTGTAAATGGCAATCTTGGCGAATGTGTCGGCGAAATCTTTGTACAGAAGTATTTCCCGCCAGAGGCAAAGAAGCGTATGGTAACTTTGGTTGAAAATCTGCGTTCGGCTTTCGGTGAAAGAATCAAGAACCTTGACTGGATGAGTGAAGAAACCAAGGCAAAGGCTTTGGAAAAACTTGCTGCTATTACTGTAAAAATAGGTTATCCTGACAAGTGGAAAGACTATTCAAAGCTTCAGTTGAAGGAAGATTCATACTATGCTAATGTTGTAAGATGCAATGAGTTCGAGTTTGACGACATGGTAAGCAAGATTGGCAAGCCTGTAGACAAGGATGAGTGGGGTATGACTCCGCAGACTGTAAATGCATATTACAATCCAAGTACCAACGAAATCTGCTTCCCTGCAGGTATTCTTCAACCACCATTCTTCTATATGGATGCTGACGATGCTGTAAACTATGGTGCAATAGGCGTTGTTATCGGACATGAGATGACTCACGGATTCGACGACCAAGGTCGTAACTTCGACAAGGATGGAAACCTCGCTAGCTGGTGGACAGAAGAAGATGCCGCCAAGTTTACCGAAAGGGCAAAGGTGCTGATCGACAGGTATAACTCAATAGTTGTTATTGACACCCTGCACGCAAACGGCGAATATTCGCTTGGTGAAAATATTGCCGACTACGGAGGTTTGAAGATTTCGTTTGATGCTTTCAAGAAGGCATCCGAAGGCAAGGAACAGCCGACAATCAATGGTTTCACTCCAGAACAGCGCTTCTACCTCTCGTATGCAAAGGTTTGGGCAAACAACATCCGCGACGAGGAAATTATCCGTCGTACTAAGGAAGATGTTCATTCGCTCGGCAAGTGGAGAGTTAACGGACAGCTAATCGGTATTTGTGACTTCCACAAGGCATTTGGAATCAAGAAAGGCGATGCAATGTACATCCCCGAATCCGAATGGGCAAAGATTTGGTAATTCATATTTAAAGTTTTATAGGTTTATTGTTATTCGACCGTCCTGATATTAAAAGTCGGGGCGGTTTTTTTGAAAAAAATATCGGAATGTTTGATGAAAAGTCGGTAAAGGAATATGTGTCAATGTTGAAAAAGGGAGCTTCGGAAGAAGACTTGAAATCAACTTTCTTTGTTGGCATGATGACTGGAATTGCCCGTAGATACAATATTCCTCATTATTATGTTTATAATTCTTCATTAAATAAACTCAAAAGTTTTCTAACGTGGCAGAATATACCGCAGCATGACATTGTCTTGAATGGCGATGTCTTGAGTGTGAAATTTAGCAATATTTCTGTTGATATAAGTGTGCGTTACTATTGGTGGTCGTATATGTTAAGGTTTACGGCGCCATGCTTGGCAAATTATTATGTTGAAGTTAAGTGTTCCGAAGAAAAGGTTTATGACTTTTTGATGGAGGCTAACGAAGCGGCTCCTAAGATTCTGCAGAAATTTGAAATAATGAAGCAGGAAATGGAGCAGATGATGAAAAAGACGATTGCCGAAGTGATATTTGCGCGTGAGAAAAAGGAGAAAGCTCGTTCTGTAACAGTAACATCCATCGAAACCATTGCGAAACAGAAACTTATGCCGTATGGTATTGATAAACTAAGTTTTGCACATAAAAAGATTGTGTCGCACATATTTGCCTACTTCAAGGATGGGAAGCAGCAGATAGATATTGCCGTGAAGCACAATGACTTGCAAAAGGCAATCGAAACAATTGACAATGCAGTACGGGTAATTGAGTTGATACAGAAAAACGATTTTGTTGTTCGTGGAAAATTGGGGTTTGGATATGATTCGTAATGAATAATGGACAATTGACAATAATTTGTAGCGGCGCATTGCAATGCGCCGCTACATGATTATCGCTGGGACTCTGAGCTAAAGGTTATAAATCCAGATAACAAATAATAGTCCTACACCGAAATTTATTTTGCTATTTTATAGTCTCACACCAAAATTTGTTTTGCTGTTTTATAGTCCCACACCGAAATTTAAAGGTGCACAAATTATAAAAATGGAGTGAAATATACTGGTAGATAGGTGGTTGCACCGTCTTTTTGGAAGTCTTTGGTGTATATCAGTAGCCGTTCCTTTACACGTGAAGAGAATTTTTCGCAGAAAGCATCAAGCGACTTGTGCGACTTGTAGCCGGAAGACTTTACTTCGATTGGACATATCTTGTTGCCTTTTGACAATAGGAAATCTATTTCGTAAGAATGATTCTCGTCTTTCGGGAAGGTATAGTAAAATAACTGGTATCCCGATGCCCTAAGCATTTGCGCCACAAGGTTTTCGTATATGTATCCCAGATTGGCGGATAGTTTGTCGCTTAAAAGTTTGTCGTAAATGTTGTTTTCCGTGTATCCTTTGTCCCAGAATGCCAATGTAACAAACAGCCCCGTGTCTCCAATGTACATTTTGTAGCGACTTATGTCCGCATTAAGCGACATTCCCACATTGGGATCGTTTGCATGGTAGGATATGTTTATCGTTTTGCTGTCTTCTAGGTTGAGTATCAGTTCGCTAATCTTGTCGGAAGGAATGTTGCCGATTACTGGTGTAGGTTGAAACCTTGAGATTCCCGCGCTCAGTTGTGCTGGAATTGCCATAAAAAGTTTTGATATTTTACCAGTAGGGTCAATTTTTAGCAGGTCTTCCTTGTATAGTTGCAGAATTTGGCGTTTTACCTTGTCAACTTCTTCCAGATTCTTTTTTTCAAGGTAGGCGTTTATGGCCTGTGGCATTCCACCGACAAGCATATACAAGCGCAAATCTTTCATTTTTAGTCTGTTCAGGCTATCTCCAAGTGGTTTCTTCCTTTCGTACATTTGCTTTAGCAGAGGAATTGAATTTTCATCGCCGATAGCATCGCAGAATTCTTCGTAATCCATAGGAAACATCTCAATGCGGTATTCTTCGCTTGGAATGCTGATGTTGGCGGTGTTTTTACGGATGCTAATCAGCGAACCAGTCTCTATGTAATCGTAGCGACCGTCTTTTACAAGGTACTTTATTGCTTGCCGTGCCTTGGGGCATTGTTGGATTTCATCAAAGATTATAACTGATTTCCTGCGGTATAGTTTTTTCTTGTAGGCGTTCTGGAGAAATAGAAAGATGTAATTCAAGTCCATAAGGTTGGAAAACAAATCCTTTATCTCATCGGATGTTTCGTTGAAGTCGATGCGGATGTATGAACGGTATTCATTTTGCGCAAACGTCTCAACCACAGTGGATTTTCCGATGCGTCGGGCGCCTTCTATAAGCAATGCAGTTTGTCCATTTGATTCTTGTTTCCACTGCAACATTTTCTCATATACTTTCCGTTTGAATACTATGTTTGCCATTTTGTTTATTTTCAGTGTGTTTGATGTCGCAAAGATAATGCATTTTCTTCTCACACCAAAATTTATTTCGTTATTTTATAGTTCCACACCAAAATTTATTTCGTTATTTTATAGTTCCACACCGAAATTTATTTTGTCATTTTATAGTCTCACACCGAAATTTATTTTGCTGTTTTATAGTCTCACACTGAAATTTATTTTGCTGTTTTATAGTCCCACACCGAAATTTTAATGGGCGTGAGTGGTTAAGTTTGTGAAAATTAGACTGTTTTGTTTTGTGATGATTGTTTGATGTACAAATTATAATTTTCTCGTTGGGATAAATATATTGGTTATTTCAGTTTTTTGTAATTTTGCGTTATTGCTTTGCTTTATTTTGATGTATAAATTATGAAAAAATATTATTGGTTAGAGGAATATATTTATATGCTGAAAAGAGGTGCTTCGGACGAAGAATTGTTGTCAACTTTTTTTCAGCGTGAGATGGAAAGTCTGACAAGGCCTTATTACGATGTAAAAACCGATGAGTCGTTTACGAGTGCTACGTTGAAAAGTGTTTTAATGTCGCATAAAGTCCCCGAGAAGGATTTGAAGCTAAAGGCCAACTATCTGTATGTAAAATTAAGTAACATTACGATTCGTCTTGAGACACGTAAAAATTGGAAGACAACTTCGATATGGTTTACAGCTCCATTCCTTTCAAAAAATAATATGTCGGTAATGTGCGAGCCTGAAAATGTATATAGGTTCTTAACTAAAGCCAACGATGCTGTTCCTCAAATACAGGCTGAGTTTGCTGACTTGAAGCGGGAATTGGAGAAAAAACTCAAGATGTCAATAAGTGAATATCGGCTAGAACTGGACAAAAAGGCAAAGTCGCGTGCTGTTTCGGTTGCATCGGTAGAAGCTATGGCAAAGCAGAAGTTCGGGTTTCTTGATGCAGGTTGTGTGTGGTTTGACCATAAGGTAAACATGTCGCATGTATTTGTGCAATTTATGGGAAGCAAGCAGCAAATGGATATTCCTGTGAAATACAACAAACTGAAGTCTGCGGTTGAAGTTATGGACAAGGCAGCTCAATTAATCAGGCAAATAGAGGATGCCGGTGTTGTTGTGCGCGGAGTTACTAGGATGAGAAAGGTATATGGTACATTATGGGTATGAAACGTATTTTTGATATATTTTGTTCGTTTTTTGGACTTTTGGTGTTGTCGCCATTGTTTCTGATTGTGGCATTGCTGGTAGCAACGACTTCGCGTGGCGGTGTTTTCTACAAGCAGGTAAGGGTAGGGAAGGACTTTCGCAACTTTAAAATACTGAAGTTCCGTTCCATGCGTCCCGATTCCGACAAGAAAGGTCTGCTTACCGTTGGTTCCAAGGACAATCGTGTGACGAAGGTCGGCTATTTTATCCGCAAGTATAAGATTGACGAGTTGCCACAGTTGATAAATGTGCTTGTCGGTGATATGAGTTTCGTCGGTCCGCGTCCCGAAGTGCCAAAGTATGTGGAGATGTACAACGATGAACAGCGCAAGGTTTTGTCGGTTCGTCCGGGCATTACCGACTATGCTTCGATTGAATATCGCAACGAAAACGACATTCTTGCAAAATCAGACAATCCCGAGCAGACTTATATCGATGAGGTTATGCCTGCAAAGTTGAAACTTAACTTGCGGTATATCAGTGATATGTCCTTGGGTGTTGATATAAAAATAATTTTTAAAACATTTTTTGAAATTTTTGATTGAGGATTAGAAAAAATGTTGTACTTTTGCAGTCGCAATTGCCCAATGGTGTAATGGTAGCATCCCAGATTCTGGCTCTGATAGTTCGGGTTCGAGTCCTGATTGGGCAACATTGATAAAATGCAAGTGACTTAAAAATAGGTACTTGCATTTTTCTTTTTGTGTTATTGCACTATAATCGCACCACGGATTTTAAAAGAATATTTCTCTCTCCACTACAATGCTAATACTTGATTCGTCCAATGAAACATTTTTACTTTGGAATATTTGTGTATGACACAAAATAACAATACCTTTGTCTTGTAAATTTTGTATAAATTTAAAATGAATAAAATGTCAGGTAAATTTTTTGTATCTGTGCTGCTTGTGTTGATGGCGGCTTTTGTTGTTTCGTGCAGCTCTTCTGATAATGAGGTGGAGACTAAAGCAACAGGAAAAAGATCGTATGATATTGATATGGTTTATGTAAAAGGAGGATCTTTTACTATGGGAAATACAGGTGAGCATGATAGTGTTTTTTATAGTAGGGAAACACCGGCGCATACGGTTACATTGAACGACTTCTATATATGTAAATTTGAGGTTACGCAGGGTTTGTGGAAAGAGGTTATGGGTAGCTCTCCGAGTTATTTTACTGATGACGACAATTTGCCAGTGGAGCAAGTTAGTTGGGATGATTGCCAGACTTTTATCCAGAGGCTTAATGATTCGACAGGCAAGAATTATCGTCTGCCAACCGAGGCCGAGTGGGAGTATGCTGCATTAGGTGGCAGCGAAAGCAAGGGTTATAAGTATAGCGGAAGTGATAATATTGACGATGTTGCTTGGTATTGGGAAAATAGTGAAGAAACGACGCATTCTGTTGGAACGAAGCAGCCCAATGAGTTGGGTATTTATGATATGAGCGGCAATGTGTGGGAATGGTGCTCGGATTTGTACGATACTTATAGCAGTGGCAGTCAGAACAATCCTATGGGAGCTGAAGCCGGTACAAATCATGTGCTTCGAGGTGGTAGTTGGCGCAATGATGCTAACTATTGTCGTGTTAGGAACCGGTTTTGCGATATGCCTGATGCTGAGTACTTCAATTGTGGAATTCGTCTGGTTCTTTCCAAGTAGTTACGAAGGTAAATGTCTTGTAATATGAATAAATTGTCAAGTAAAGTTTTAGTGTCTGTGCTGCTTGTATTGATGGCGGCTTTTGTTGTTGCTTCGTGCAATTCTTCTGATAGTAATGAGGGCGAAAATGCTGCTGGAAAAATGTCTTCGGAAGAGAAAAATGAAGAAAGTGCAGTAGAAGAAATGTCTTCTGATAATAAAAATGAGGTAATAGACGATGCAGAAGATGTGTTTGATAGTGTAACTTTCATAAGTGTTGGCACCCAGCGGTTGGATATGGTTTATGTATGTGGTGGCACGTTTACTATGGGGTGTACAGATGAGCAGGGCGGAGAATGTCTGGCATGGGAAAAGCCTGCACATAAGGTTACTTTAAGTTCTTATTCTATAGGTAAACATGAGGTTACACAGGGATTGTGGAAGGAAGTAATGAGTGATAATCCTAGCGAATATAAAGACGATGATAATCTGCCTGTGGAAAATGTAAGTTGGGAAGACTGCCAAGAGTTCATACGGAAACTAAACGAAATAACTGGACAGAACTTTCGTCTGCCAACCGAAGCCGAGTGGGAATATGCTGCTCGCGGAGGCAAAAGGGGCAATGGAAACAAATTCAGTGGCAGCAACAATATAGATGATGTTGCTTGGTGTGATGATAATAGCGATAGACGCACTCATCTTGTTGGTACAAAGCAGCCTAACGAACTTGGAATATACGATATGAGCGGTAATGTGTGGGAGTGGTGTAGCGACAAGTATGGCGACTATACTGCCGATAGTCAGAATAATCCTACGGGACCAAGTTCTGGAACCGAATATGTGAATAGAGGTGGAAGCTGGGATGATCTGGCTGGAGGATGCCGTGTTTCCCGCCGTTCTGGTAATTCTACGGGCTATGGAAATTCAAGTATAGGCTTTCGTCTAGTTCTTTCCAAGTAGTTATGATGTTATAATTGGAAATATGAAAATAATTTATGTTTGATACTGTCTATTGAGAATCTAAAAGAATTTGGAATATATAACCAAAAAAGAGCGGAAAATGCCGCTCTTTTTTGTTGATGTATTGGTGTTTACGTTTATTTCTTCAGCAGGTCAACGCTACGTTCAACGAACTTGCTTAATGATTCGCCCTTGAGCAGATTGTTTGCAAGCAATGCGAGGTCGAACAGTTGGCTTACAATCTTCTGGCTCTTGCCGTATTCCTTGTAGAGGTCTCTGCGCTTGTCATCGTTCTCGTTAATCTGTTTGCGCAAATCGTCAAGACGATTCTTGTCTTCCACTGGCTTTTCGTCCTCTGTCTTGTACTGCTTCATCTTTTCGTCAAGAGCGTCCTTCTCGGCTTTCAGCTTGTCGGCTTCTGCATTGATTTCGCTGCGCTTGTCGGCGGTTGCCTTCTCCAAATCCTTGCTAATTCCTACAATAAGCGGATGGTTGGTGTTGACGATAACCTTGTAGTCGTCGGGCATATCGCGGTAGAAGTTTGTTCCGCCACTGAATGCCGACATGTCCTTCATACGACGCATGAACTCTTCGCGGACAATCACAACTGGCATATCTTCGGGCGACATGCTGTCGCTTACAACGTAGAAGCGCTTGTCTTCGGGAGTTACGCCTTGGAATGCCCATTTGATGTCGTCCTGCTCATTTGCACCGAGTACTGATTCAATCTTTTCTTCCTTGCGGATAAGGTTGTCGATGATGTCGGAATCGACACGGACAAAATGGCACTCTCCGAACTTCTGTTCAAGGAAATTGATGAAATGTATGTCAAGTTGACCGTCCATCAGAAGTACGTCGTAGCCTTTGCCCTTGGCAGCCTGAATGTACGAATACTGGTCTTCGACATCGGTTGCATAGAGATATACGAGCTGTTTGTCCTTGTCGGTCTGTTCCGGTTCAATCTTCTTCTTATATTCCTCAAAAGTGAAGTATTTGCCTTCGGTGTTCTTGATAAGTGCAAACTTTTCTGCCTTTTCGTAGAACTTTTCGTCGGACAGCATACCGAACTCGATGAACAACTTTATGTCGTCCCATTTCTTTTCAAACTCGCTACGGTCGTTCTTGAAAATCTCGGCAAGACGGTCGCCAACCTTCTTGGTTATGTGGCTCGAAATCTTCTTTACATTTGAATCGCTCTGCAGGTAGCTTCTCGAAACATTCAGAGGAATATCTGGCGAATCGAGAACACCATGCAACAACATAAGGTATTCTGGAACAATGCCTTCGACCGAATCGGTAACGAAAACCTGATTGCAGTAGAGCTGAATCTTGTTCTTGTTGACATCGAGGTTCGTCTTGATTTTCGGGAAGTAGAGGATACCAGTCAGGTTGAACGGGTAATCGACATTCAGATGTATGTAGAACAATGGTTCTTCATAGTTCATCGGATAAAGTTCGTGGTAGAACTTCATGTAGTCCTCGTCCTTGAGGTCTGTCGGTTTCTTCTTCCATGCGGGATTTGTGTCATTTATGATGTTGTCTTCGGCGGTTTCCTGCTCCTTGCCGTCCTTCCATTCCTTTTTCTTTCCAAAAACGATTGGAACAGGTAGGAACTTGCAGTATTTTTCAAGCATTTCCTTGATTCTGTTTTCTTCAAGGAATTCTGCCGATTCTTCGTCTATGTGCAGGATGATGTCGGTACCGATTTCTGGTTTCTCTGTTTCTTCGAGAGTGTATTCCGGGTCACCGCTACATTCCCATCTAACAGCCTGTGCACCGTCGCGGTACGACTTGGTTACGATTTCAACTTTTTCGGAAACCATGAACGACGAGTAGAAGCCGAGACCGAAATGACCGATGATTGAATTTGCGATGTCCTTGTACTTGTCTAGGAAGTCGCCTGCACCCGAGAATGCAATCTGGTTGATGTACTTGTCAACTTCTTCGGCTGTCATACCTATGCCGTTGTCGCTGACGGTGATGGTCTTTGCATCTTTGTTTACTGATACCTTTACTTTGATGTCGTCGGTATTGCCGCTGTATTCGCCCGACTGCGACAAGGTTTTAAGTTTCTGACTTGCATCTACTGCGTTGGATACCAATTCCCTGAGGAATATTTCGTGGTCTGAGTATAAGAACTTCTTTATTACTGGGAAGATGTTTTCGGTGGTAACACCAATATTTCCTTTATTTGCCATAGTTTGAATATTTTTAGTTTTGCCGCTTTTTTGTCAAATGCTGTGCCACTGGAAAAATAGTGACAAATTGGCAGAGAGGATGAAGAAGTGAAATGGACAATTGGAGTTGTCTTTAACCAAATTCAAGCAACTACAAACAGCCTCGAAATGGATTTTCTAATCCAATATTGATGCTATGCTGAAATAAGCGATAGCGATAACTATGATAATTATAGCAATTATGAAAATGATGTGGAGTGTCCTGATATTTTTTTTGAGTTCGTATCGGCTAATAATCCTGTTGAGGGTAGGAGTTAGTTTCATGTATAGCATTTTGTCCTTTTTTATGAATGCGTTGGGACGAAGATCGCTTGATGAAATTTTTAATTCCCTGTTGTCGTTATCTGTAAGTATGATTACTGAAATTTCCTTGTCTATGTTTTTTATCATAGGTAAAATCTCCACTACCGACTTGGTGTTAAGTCCGTGGCTGATAATCATGTCGTTTATAATAACAATAGAGAAGTTATTGTCGTTTTGTTCGTGCAGTTCACTTAAAAAATTCTGGACAGAGGAAAATGTATGAGGGTTGCTGCATTTTTCGTGTGAGAATTTTTTTTCAAACTCTTCAAGGAATAAAATGTCGTTGTCAACAACATATATTTCTATTTCCTTAGTGTTTTTCATTTTTTAGAAATCGTTGGAAATTCCTCTGCGCTTGATTCTGTTTACAATTGCATTTTTCTGGTAGTTGATGGCTACTTCGGGGTTGATGTTGCTTTCCATGATCCAGCGGCCACCCTTGAATTCGAGAGCATCGTAAGACATGTCGGGACCGTAGTATTGTTTCATGTCTTTGAACCTATCCTCTGAAGGAGAAAGGTGGTCGATGACAATGATGTTGTGTTTTGAGTTGTAGCGGAGAAGCATTGTGGCTCTTTCTGCATATTCGAATATGAGTCTGCTTTGTATAACTCTGTCGGTCTTGAACATCTTTTTTTCGAATATTGGAATACCTCTTTTTGAGAACGAAAGAACCTCGATAATTTTTCTGTTAATGAGGTTGTCGGCGCCGTCCCATCCTATGAGAGTATAGTATGTCCTTGAATTCCATTTTTTTGTTATGCATTCGTAGTAGATGCATCCGTACCATTCCGAAGTGGTGTAGTATTCGAGTGCCTTGTCGCTTTTGGCAGTGTTCCCATTTCTTCTGTCGAAAAGTCCGTAAACGTTTATTCTTCCATTGTCTTTCTGTTGGATGAATCCAAAATATTTGAAAGATCCGTTTGCGTAGCATAGGTTCCATGTGTATATTCGCAAAGCATTGTCGCCCGACTTTAGGCAAGATAGATTCTTCACGGTGTCGATAGCATGGTCGAACGACTGTTGATTGTGCAGGAACCTGTTTAATACTTCGGTCAGCTCCTGGTTCAGGCTGTCCTTTTGATAGTCTTTCTGTGTTTGTGAAATTTCTTTGAAAAGGTAGTCTATTGAATCGACAATGGGCTTGAAATCCGGGTCGTTCTTGGCTATTGTTGAGGAGAACGACGAGATTATCAATAATATGACGATAAAGCACCTTTTCATTTCCAATGAATAAATTTACAAAGTTAATGCAAATAAAACGAACTTGCAAAAAATATTGTTGCCTTGCGGAAAAATTTTACAAAATGCCGATTGTTAATTCTGCATTTTTATGTTGTTGTCCGAAATTTTCATGTTTTTTTTGAGTGAATTTTCCATTGCCGCTTTTTTTTTATTAACAATGATAATATGAATTTGATATTCAAAATGATAAGCGGGTAAAAAAAATGCTTGTTGTTTATTGCCATGAGAAGTAAAAGAAGTAACTTGCGTCGTTAAATTTATGTGTAAGAGGTATGGGATTATTTTCGTTATTACAGCAGGAGATCGCTATGGATCTCGGAACTGCCAACACAATAATAATTCACAACGACAAAATCGTCGTTGATGAACCGTCAATAGTTGCAATAGAGGAGAAAACAGGCAAATTGGTCGCTGTTGGCGACAAGGCTCGTCAGATGCACGGAAAGACTCACGAAGGTTTGAAAACAATACGTCCTTTGCATGATGGTGTGATTGCCGATTTCAATGCTGCCGAGCTTATGATTCGCGGCATGATAAAGATGGTAAACAAGAACAGGCACTGGATTAATCCGTCGTTGAAGATGGTGATCGGAGTACCGTCGGGAAGTACCGAAGTAGAACTTCGTGCTGTACGTGACTCCGCTGAACATGCAGGTGGACGTGAAGTTTATATGATATACGAACCAATGGCTGCCGCAATAGGTATAGGCATGGATGTCGAAGCTCCGCAAGGAAACATGGTTGTCGACATAGGCGGTGGTACAACGGAAATCGCAGTGATTTCGTTGGGTGGAACTGTAGAGAAAAGTTCTGTAAGAACTGCCGGCGATGATTTCACTAACGATATTGTTGAATATATGAGAAGGCAGCATAATATTAAGGTCGGTGAAAGAACCGCAGAGGCCATAAAGATAAATGTAGGTGCTGCTATTCCCGAACTTGCAGAGCCTCCTGCCGAGTTTATGGTTAGAGGTCCTCACCAGATGACAGCTTTGCCTCTCGAAATTCCAGTTTCGCATCAGGAAATTGCTCACTGCATAGATAGGTCTATCTCTAAGATTGAGCAGGCTTTGATGTCTGTTCTCGAGAGAACCCCTCCAGAGTTGTATGCCGACATCTATACAAAGGGAATCTTCCTTACAGGTGGCGGTGCCTTGCTTAGAGGTCTTGACAAGCGTTTGTCGGATAAGACAAACATCCCTGTATATGTGTCTGACGATCCGCTTCACGCTGTGGCAAGAGGTACTGGAATCGCTCTGAAAAACGTTGACAAGTTCCAGTTCTTGTTGAGGTAAACATAAAAAATAACGATGAGGAATCTTCTCGACTTTATCGTTAAATATATTTATTTTATCTTGTTCGTACTGCTCGAGGTATTATGCCTCGTGCTGTTTTTTTCGGCTAATCCTTACCAGAGGCATGGCTTTGCAACTTCGGCAAATGTCGTGGTCGGGACGATTGCCGAGAATTGGAATGGCCTTGTGAAATACATTGGCCTCGCCGATGAAAACGAAGCACTGAAGAAGGAAAACGCCGACTTGCGCAACCGACTAGAATCTTATAGGCGCAACCATATTCCAGTGTTAGGCAAGAAGGGGTTCGAGTACATTCCAGCAACAGTAATATCGGCTACTACAAACAGGGAACGCAACTTTATAACGGTCAATTCAGGATCTAATTTGAATGTGGAAAACGAAATGGGAGTTATCGGCCGCGATGGTGTGGTAGGTATTATATGTTCCGTTTCGGATAAGTATTCAGTGATAATGCCAATAATACATCCTGATACTCGTATAAGCGTGAAGCTTGCTGGAAATGGATATTTCGGGTCGCTTTCGTGGGATGGCCGCGATGTAAGGATTGCCAAGTTCTCTGAAGTTCCTGGCTACGTGGATGTAAATATTGGAGATGAAATTGTAACAAGCGGTTTTTCTGCAATTTTTCCCGAAGGAATACTTGTCGGTTATGTAAGGAGTTTCGAGAAAGACCTTTCTACTGATTTCTATACGATAGATGTGGAACTTTCCACCGACTTCAATAACATAAGCTACGTATACGTAATCAAGAATAACAATAAGGATGAAATTGTTGGTACTATTAATGAGTCTTCTGGCAAATGATTGAGAGATTAAAATATATATTCTACTTCATTGTCTTGTTGTTGGTACAGACGTTAATTCTTGACCAGATATCGTTGAGCGTATATGTTAATGCCTTTGTGTATATATTGTTCATAATGATGCTGCCTATCGAAGCCAACAAATATGTTGTTCTTTTCATGGGTATGTTTATGGGCTTGTGTGTAGATGTGTTCGATTCTACGCTAGGACTTCATGCTTCGGCTGCACTTGTGGTGTCGTTTGTTAGGCCTTTCGTACTTGGCATATATTCGCCGCACGACGGTTACGAGCAAAACAAGCAGCTCAGTGTGCGCAACTATGGCTATATGTGGTTCCTGAAATATGCGTTGACCCTAATTGTTATACATCATTTGTGGTTGTTCATGTTTGAAAGCATGAGCTTTTCAAATATTTTGTTTACTATGCTCAAGGCCGGTGTCAGTTCGCTTGTTTCATTGGCTGTAATATCAATGTTCCATCTGTTGCTAATGTCAAGGAAATGAAAGACTATAGTATTCGCAGATATGTCTTGATTGGTATTATACTCCTTGTCATATTTGCTATATGGCTGAAATCTTTTTTCCTTATGTTTGATACTACGCTTAAGCAGTCTGCCGAAGATAATTCCAGACGGCGGGTTGTCGAGTATCCTTCAAGGGGAATCATATACGATAGGGATGGCAACATATTGGTCTGCAACGAAGCTGCATACGACTTGTTGCTTGTTCCACATCAGATACATGAGTTCGATACGGCTATGCTTTGCAACGATCTTGGACTTACAAAGGAAGAAGTCGAAGATAAGATAATGAAAGCCAAGAAGTACTCAATGTATAGGCCTTCGGTTTTTGTAAAGCAGATAGATTCTAAAGTATATGCGCAAATGCAGGAGCATCTGTACCGTTATCCGGGTTTTTATGTGCAGAACAGAACTTTAAGGAAATACAACGGTGGTATAGCTGCACATGTGCTTGGCGATATTGGCGAAGTTTCGGAAAGCCAGATTAATGAAGATCCGTATTACAAAAGCGGCGACTATATAGGCAATAGCGGTGTGGAGCGTGGGTACGAAAAGATACTCCGTGGCGAGAAGGGCGTCTCGTTTTTCCTTGTTAATGTGAAAGGCGAGGTGCAAGGACGTTACGAGGATGGAAAATATGATACTGTGGCTGTGCAGGGCAACGATATAACATTGACCATATCGAGCGACCTGCAAGCATACGGAGAAAAATTGCTGGCCAATAAGCTGGGTGCTATTGTCGCCATCGAGCCGTCGTCGGGCGAAGTGCTGGCAATGGTTTCAATGCCTACATACGATCCGCAGCTTATGGTTGGACGAGTCCGTGGAAATAATTACGACAGCTTGATGAATGCACCTTTTAATCCTCTTCTGAACAGAGCTGTGGCTTCTACCTATCCTCCCGGCTCGACGTTTAAGGTGGCACAGGCGCTCGTAGCTATGCAGGAAGGTGTCATTACTCCGAACCAGTCGTTCCCATGCGACAAGTCGAAAGTGGGTTGCCATAACCATCCTACGCCGACGTCGGTGGCAATGGGAATACAGATGTCGTGTAACCCGTATTTCTATTTTGTGTTCAGGCGTATTGTGCAGCGCGGATTCGACAAGAATCTGTACAAGGATGCTGCTATTGGGCTGGGATTGTGGAAGGAGAAGATTGAAACATTGGGCTTTAATCAGGCATTTGAAGTAGGAGTGCAGGGCGTCAATACCGGACAGATTCCTGGCCCGGCATACTACAACAAAATATATGGTGAGAACAGATGGGCTTTCAGTACTATATATTCCGTAAGTATAGGGCAGGGAGAAGTGCTAGTGTCTCCTTTGCAGATGGCAAACTATGCGGCAATACTTGCAAACAGGGGCTATTACATAACTCCGCATCTTTTGAAAAAGATTAACGATGAGGATTATCAAGGGGAAATGGCTCAGAAGGTTGTAACTCCGTTTGATAAGAAGTATTTTGATATATGTGCCGAGGGTATGGATTGGGTTGTCAACAAGCCGGGTGGAACTGGCAAGAATGCAAAAATACCGGGAATTGTAGTATGTGGAAAGACTGGAACAGCTCAGAACCCTCATGGAAAGGATAATTCTGTGTTTATGGCCTTTGCTCCTAAGGATGATCCTAAGATTGCTATAGCCGTGTATGTAGAGAATGCAGGTTTTGGTGGAACATGGGCGGCACCTATTGCGCGTCTAATGATAGAAAAGTATCTCAAGGGTGAGATTTCTGATCCTGCTCTTGAAAAAAGAATATTAACAACAACAATTTTACCAGATGCAAAACGGCAGAAGAAATAGTTTGATTGCGAATATGGATTGGTTCATAGTCATCATGTACTTGCTGCTGGTGTTCATGGGCTGGATAAATATATATTCTGCTGTGTACGACGATACTCACCAGAGTATTTTCGATGTCAGCTGCCAATATGGAAAACAGTTGATATGGATTGGTGCTGCGGTTGTAGTAGCGACTGTCATATTGCTGATTGATAGTAAGATATATTCTACTTTTGCATACGTATTGTTTGGCATCGGTTTGTTGTTGCTGCTGTCGGTGTTGCTGTTTGGAAAGGAGGTGAATGGGGCAAAGTCGTGGTTTGAAATAGGTTCGTTCAGAATGCAGCCTGTCGAGTTTGTTAAGATTGCAGTATGCCTTGCAATGGCAAGGCTTATGAGTTCCGAGAACTTCTCGTTCCGCCGCATGGATACTTATATATATCTGTTCATAATTTTAGGAATACCAATAGCTTTGATATTTTTACAGAACGACACTGGATCGGCTTTGGTATTCTGTACGTTTATATTTGTAATGTTCCGTGAAGGGTTGAACAGGCTGATATTTATTTCGGCATTTGCCTTGATTTTCTTTTTCATTTTTGCCTTGATTTTCGATACGTCGTTGTTGTTGGTTGTTGTTGCATTGATATGTTCTGCCGGATTGATATTGGAATGTGGTCGCAACAAGTATACGCGCATAATTTTCTATTCTGTATTGCTAGTTTCGGCATTGTTCTTTTGTTGCTACTTTTATAATCCTAGTTTTTCTGTCGAGTCGATATACTATGTGCGTATTGGGTATGCTGTACTGGCATTGTTGATGGTTGTATTTTTCTTTGCTAGCAAGTTGAAACCAATGCTGATTGCTCTTGTGTTTATGCTGGCATTGGGAGGATATGTGTATTCAATTAATTACTATCTGTTCCCAAACTTGAAGCAGCACCAGCAGGATAGGATTATGGATTTGCTTGGAATGAACGATGACGTGTTGGGTTCAGGGTACAATGTCCATCAGTCGAAGATTGCTATTGGTTCTGGCGGTATGATGGGTAAAGGTTTCCTGCATGGAACGCAGACCAAGTACAAGTTTGTCCCAGAACAGAGTACCGACTTCATATTCTGCACAATAGGCGAGGAGTGGGGTTTGTTTGGCATAACAGTGATATTGGTGTTGTTCGGAATTTTGATAGTCAGGATTATTAATAAGGCGGAGCGGCAGCGGTCGGCATTTTCTAGAATATATGGCTATGGAGTAGCTTCAATATTGTTTTTCCATTTGGCAATAAATGTGGGAATGACCATTGGCCTTGCACCTGTGGTTGGAATCCCTTTGCCTTTCTTTAGTTATGGAGGTTCTTCGCTGTGGGCATTTACAATATTGCTATTTATCTTTGTAAGGCTTGATGCCGATAGGCTTCAGGTATTTAGGTAAAATGTCTATGATCGAAGAAGAGTCCGAACCAATCTAACTGCTTTATTCCTTTACATACAGGAAATCCTTGCATTTCCAAGTTCCGCCAATATGTTCCATTGTGAAACCATTGGCTTCGAGTTGAGTGTTTATGGGTTCTATTCCGTTGTGCGCCTCTCCAATGATTAGGTCGAATTGCTTTATTTGTCCAGTCTTACAAAGTTCCTCGAAAATGCCGTATTCAGCACCTTCAACGTCAATCTTTAAAATCTTACGAAGTCCTTGGTCGTTTATTTCAGCAAGCCTTTTTTCAAATTCGGTAGAAACGCCACAAATCTTTACATTTATGCTTTGTGTCTTAGAATTTTCGGCTATGGCAGAATTATGGAGCCCTTCAATAGTGCTTACACCGTCGCGGCCAGAAATGCTGCGAAGCTGAAGTGTTGCATCCTTCTCGCCAATCCCATAGTTGAAAATATTGACTTTGATTCCTTTGTTTTCTATATATTCCTTGTTTATGTAGATATTGTATTGGGCGAAAGCGAATGTTTCGGGATGCGGTTCGTAGCCGTATATTACCTTGCAGTTGTCTAATGTGCTGAAATATAACGATGTGTATGCACGGTTCATTCCAAGGTCGAACAATGCGAATGGCTTGTTCGTGTATTTGTCTTCTAATTCATATATTTTGGCACAGAATACTTCGTGGAATATTGCCCAGTAGTTGTCGATGGCAACATAAATGTTTTCAGGGGTTTTCAATATTACTTTTCCTGCTTTGGGGTCGCGTCTTATGTATCTTATTCCGTTTCGGTGCATTGCCGATGCTAAAATGTGAGCTCTGTTCATATTGCATAGTTCTGAATCGCACTTGAACATTTCGTTTGTGAGCATATTATCAAAATAAAATAGTTTTAATTTGAGATTCTTAAAGAATTTTGGTGGCATAACTATAAATCTTTTTTTATTTGCAAATGTAGCATAATTTTTAATTCGCGTTTAATTTTAATTTTTGTAATAAAATTTTTGTCATTGACTAAAAATAATGTATATTTGCATCTATAATAGATTGGATTATGAAAAAAATATCTCTGATATTATCTATTTTGCTTCTTAATGCGACAGCGTTTGCGCAGGACATTGTGGTTTCGTTTACAGGTGTTAATGCCAATGACGGTTACCAGAGGCTTGATAGTGTTGCAATACACAATTATTCGCAGGGCTGGGATAAAACAGCCATATATCCCGACACCGTAATGGTTGCAATACTTAATGGAATTAGTGTTTCTGTTGTCGATGCCGAAACTCTTTCGTGTGCGCCAAATCCTTTTGATGGCGAAACAGATTTTGTGGTTAATTTACCTCAGGAAGGTGCAGTTTCAATAAAAGTCTTTGATGTTTCAGGGCGTATGCTCATCGAATACAATGGTAACGCAATGGCAGGTGTCAATATGTTTGGTATCAGTTTGTTGCAGCCAAATATTTATTTTCTTTCAGTGACATCAAACGGCATAACATCGACCATAAAGCTGATGAATACTGGCAAGGGTAGTTCGGACAGAATTTGGAGCAAGGGCGTTTCTGCGACAGAAAAGATTGTTGTCAGCGGTGATTTCAACATAAACGATGTGATGAGATATACAGGTTACGCCACATATAATGGTGAAGTGTATGAAAGTGCACCAGTTACGCAACCTCAAAATAGAAGCGAAACCATATCGCTTGAATTTGACATTGTAAATCCTTGTTCTTCGCCTTCGTTTGACGAGATAAGTGTTGAAAGGTGTGCAGGTTATGAGTTTGGTGGCGAAACATACACCCAGAGTGGCGATTATGTACACACATTCCAAGATGTAAATGGTTGTGATAGCATTGTCCTCCTTCATCTTAATATTACAGGAAATGGAGTTCCCGTCTATTCCGAAGTTGAGATAAATACTTGTGCCGATCCTTTTGTTTACAATGGAGTTACATATACAGAAAGTGGCAGCTATCAGCAATTTTTTACAACTGCAGATGGTTGCGACAGCATTGTGCTGTTGTGGTTGCATTTGGGTACGGGTGTATACGATGAACGTGATGGAAATTCCTATTGTTCCATTATGCTTGGTGAGCAGGAGTGGCTTTCTGAGAATATGCGCTATCTACCTAGCGTAAATCGCGTGTATGAATATTCAGGGTCGGAAGAGATGTACTATGTGTATGGTTATAATGGAAGTAATGTTGATGAAGCGCGAAATAATCCCAATTACAGCGAATTTGGAGTTTTGTACAATTGGCGTGCGGCGTTGTCGGCATGTCCAGCAGGTTGGCATTTGCCGAGTGATGCCGAGTGGTCTCAGTTGGAGGTATATCTACAGAATAACGGTTACAACTTTGATGGTTATATAGATACTGATAATGATAGGGAAACGCATAATGTAATAGCTAAATCAATGGCATCTTCAAGTGGATGGGTTGATTCTGATGACGAAAATACACCTGGATGGTTACAACCCAAGAACAATGAGAGCAGTTTTAATGGTAAGCCTGGTGGTTATAGGTATTATACAAATGTCTTTGAAAGAAAGAATGAGCGAACTTTATGGTGGACATCTACATCAGAATATGGATCTTCGTCAGATAGTAGAGCATGGGATAGAAAACTAGGATACGAACTTGAAGATTTATGGAAAACACCAAATAATAAGAGCATAGGCTTAAGTGTCAGATGCGTTAGAGATTAGGTCTTTTTAATAGTTATAGTGGAGGGAACTATGGGTAAGAAAGATTAGGCACTTGCAGTCGTTTGACAAAATATAGGCATTAAGAAAATGCAACTGTTCTACAATATATTTATTATCTTTGCAAATTCCATTAGCGCGCTGATTATGTGTGCGCAAATAACATAGAGAAAGTACGTTAGAAATGGTAAAAAAACAAAATATAGCAGTCATATTAGCAGGAGGAGTTGGAAGTAGGTTGGGGGCAGCATCACCCAAGCAATTTTTTAAGGTTGCTGGTAAAATGGTGATAGAACATACCATTGATGTTTTTAACCGTCATCAGAAGATTGATGAAATAGCAGTTGTCATACATCCTGATTTTGTCAATATGATGGAAGAGATTGTCTTGAGAAACAAATGGCAAAAAGTTAAGAAAATACTCAAAGGCGGTTCGGAAAGGTATCAGTCATCGTTGTCGGCCATTAATGCATATCACGATGTGCCAGAAGCAAGGCTTATTTTCCATGATGCTGTGCGACCACTTGTCGGTCAGGGAGTTATTGATGATGTTGTGACTGCGTTGGATTCATACGATGCTGTGGATGTCGCAGTCGCAGCTACCGATACTATAATACAGGTAAATGAGACTGGCGAATTTATTACAAGTATACCCAACCGAAACTATCTGCGTCGCGGACAGACACCTCAGGCATTTAAGCTGTCAGTAATTGAGAAAGCATACAAGTTGGCTCTGGAAGACTCTTCATTTGTATGTACTGATGATTGCGGAACTGTGAAAAAGTATCTGCCAGAAGTTCCAATTTTTGTAGTCAAAGGTGAAGAATCCAATATGAAGTTGACTTACAAGGAAGATACCTTTCTGTTGGACAAGCTATTCCAATTACATTCAACACAGATGCAACATAGCGATGATTTACATAGCCTAAAGGATAAGGTTATTGTTGTGTTTGGTGGCAACTCTGGCATTGGTGAAGAAATAGTTACTCTCGCTTCTTCGTATGGAGCAAAAGTTTATTCCTTCTCTCGTACTGCAACCAATACAGATATCAGCAATTACAGTTCTGTAGAGTCAGCATTGTCATCTGTTGCAACACAAAATAGACATATCGACTACATTGTAAATTGTGCAGCTATTTTAGCTAAGGAACCGTTAATAACAATGGATAAGGCCTTAATTAATACTATTATAGCAACAAACTACAATGGAATGGTAAATGTGGCGTTAGCATCATATCCGTATTTACAGAACTCGGAAGGACAGTTACTGCTTTATACATCAAGTTCATACACTCGTGGGCGTGCATTTTATAGCATATACTCTTCAACAAAGGCTGCTGTGGTAAATTTTATGCAGGCTATAGCACAAGAATGGGATCAAGATAACATAAGGGTGAATGTTATAAATCCAGAAAGAACTAACACACCTATGAGGGTTAAAAATTTTGGAATAGAACCAGCAAACACGCTATTAACGGCCAAAGAAGTTGCCCTGGTATCATTACAAACCTTATTGTCAAATCAAACAGGTCAAGTTGTTGACGTAAAGATAAAAAAGTAATACAAGAATAATATTATGCGAGATTTTTTTGTAAAAATTGCTGTAAAGTTAGGATTATATGAGCCTATTGTAAATATTCTTAATCGCCATATAGAAAAAAAAGAGGCAAAGGCCGTGAAAGCAAGAGGTTTGGAAGTCTTGCAATTGGTAGATGACATTCTTTCAAAAAGAGGGGTAAAGCCTTTTTTCTGTTTCGGATTGCTTCTTGGCGCATATAGGGATAAGGGCTTTATACCATACGACTATGACCTTGACATAGGTATGTTGGCTTCGGAACGTCCAGATAATATTTTGGAAATCATGAAAGAAAATGGCTTCGAATTATGGAAGCAGTCATATTTGGAAGATGATAAAAGAATTACAGTGGAACAGTTTAAATATCAAGATGTTCCTGTCGATTTCTATTACTTTTTTGATATTGATGAAAACACAATCGCTACAATTGTACCTTTTAGACATGAATATAAGGACTGGAAAGAAGCAAACAGAACCGATGGTTTTCCAAGTGTAATGGTTCCACTAAAAAGAACCACCTTCTCGCGTTATGATTTTCTTGGAAAAAAATTCTATTTGCCAGATTGTGCTCATGAATGGTTGACTGATATTTATGGGGAAAATTACATGACTCCTGTTAAGAACTGGTCTTTTGAAGGTGTAAAAACTTGTCGGCAGTCTTATCCTGTGCGGCAATACAGAAACTTGGAACTTGTAGAGCAGTTAAAGAAAAAAAATAATAAATAGTTACTGTAGCAGTTCTTGTTGATAGGAATACTACTTGTCTGTCAGCCCCTTCGTTACATTCTTCCTAAACTTCCACATCACTTTTGTCACTTGCAACCTGAATGTAAGTGTGTAGTAAATGGCAAGCACTATTGTGCCACACCATTTTACAAATTCTTGAAAATGACGCTTGTGCAGGCTTCGCTTTCCTGCGGATGTGCAGCGTATTCGCTCGCTGATGCCAACACCTAGGCCAACTCGCTTTATGTATTCTTCCGTTGTTCTTGATTCGGGGATAATGTGTTCTATTTCAACATCGGGGAAATAGTAGATTCCCATTCCCAAGCCTTTAATTTTGAGGAAAATGTCTTTTTCTTCGCCACCAAGAAGTATATTTCCGGTACGACCAAGCTCGGTGTTGAAATAGCCGCTTTTTTCGAGGCATAGCCTTTTGAATCCCATGTTTGCACCAATCGGGTACTTGCGTTTGCCGTATTTTTGTGTCTTGTTGGGGCAGTTGGTTGCCGAAATCAACGAATACATCCATCGGTTAAGCCACTTGGGCGGATGCCCTGCTTCGAATCGTGGTGTTATCTTTCCTCCGAAAGCCATCAGGTCTGGCGTGTTGTTGAGGTTCGACTTTAGATTTCTAAGGTAATTTGGCTTTACGACAACATCATCGTCAAGAAAGACAAGAATGTCGCCTTTGCTTTCTGCTATGCCCTTGTTGCGTGCAAACGAAAGCCCTTGCTTGCTTTCGGTGCAGTATCTGAAATTCACATCGGGGAAATTGGCAGCAAACTGCTTGCATTTTTCTTCGGTGCTGTCGGTGCTATTGTTGTTTACGAGTATGATTTCGTATTCGTTGTGAGGAAAGTCGTTGCTGGCGATGCTTTCGAGAGCATCGTATAGGTACTTGGCTCGGTTGTATGTGCAGACGATTATCGAAATCATAGGACTATAATGTTCTGAATAATACCGCCCACTGAGCTTGTCGAAGTGAAGGTAATGAATTTTCACCCTTCGACAGGCTCAGGGTGCGACTCCAGAGTATTGTATTAGAAGAATCAGCCATAATTTTAAAATATTTTCCTAAACTTCTCAATTACAGCCTCTTCAGAATAGTTCTTGAGGAAGGCGTTTCTTGAATATTCGTTGAATCTCGGCCTTGGATTCTTTGCAAAATCGTTTAGTATAGCGATGAACTCTTGTGCAGAGTTGCATTTACCACCAACTTTTTCAGTCTCAATATCATAACCTTCAAATGCTTCGTTTGTACCTATGATATTCTTGCCGTACATGAGCGATTCGCAGGTCTTTACCTTCATGCCGCTTCCCGAAAAAATTGGCAGAATCATAATGTCGGCTTCTTCAAAAAACGGTTCTAGGTTGGGAACATCGCTTGCTATTTCAATGTCTTTCATCAGTTTAGGCTCGTCGTTCCTTAACTGCGCCATTCCCTTTCCGACGATTTTCATCCTAATGCTTACATGCGGAAGTACATTTTTTGCAAACCAGATTATGCCTTCGTTGTTGGGCGGAAAATAGGAGCCAAGGAACATACAAAGCGGCTTTTCCGATGTCATTTCTTGGCTTTGTGGCTTGTTTTGGCATTTGTCGGCAAGCGAAATCGGGATTACCGACTCGGCAAGTCGTCCGTACCTTATTTTTATTTCGTTTCTGTCGCGTTCGTTCAGTACAATAAGCTTGTCGGAGTATTTGCACGAGTACTTGTCGTTTTTGTCGATGCAGCCGAGCAGTAAAAGTCTTGCAAGCCAGTTGTGGCTCAGCTTTGCCCTGAAGTACGGAACTTCCACGTTGTGGAAAAAGGTTATAATCTTGCCTTTGTATCCGCTCTTTTTCAGTGCCTTGGCAATAATGCCGAACACACTGCGGTCGATGAAGACATAGTCGTATTCCTGTGCCATCGCTACTATTTTCTTTACCCGTCGTGGCGAAAGTCCGTAGTAGTAGTTGAAGATTGAAAGTATGCCGCTGCCTAGCATTGTAAGCAGGCTTTTCTTTTCGTTGTCTTCGTGTATGTGGTAGGATGTTAGGTTGTCTTCTCCAACAATTTTTGCCAGAGCCGAACGGTTGCGGTTTGTGCATTGTTCGCCCCCTTCGAGGATGCTTCCCGATTTTTTGTAGTGTATGAAAAGTAGTCTGGTCATTGAGCTTTGTCAATTGCAACAACCTTATCCGATTTTCCTTTTCTATATTTTAAGAATAATGCTCCTGCAACTGCAATTGCGAGCAATATTGAGAATATTATCGAAATAGTATCCCATACTTTCATCATTGGAGCTTCGTTGATAAACTCAATCTTGTGCTTACCGGCAGGAATTACCATTGCGCGAAGTATGTAGTTTGCTCGGAAATATTCGGCTGGCTGTCCGTCGATGTAGGCTTTCCAGTCAGGTTCGTAATATACTTCTGAGAATACTGCCAATTGTTCCTTGTTTGAGTTGGTGTTGTAAACCAAGTAGTCGGGATTGTATGGCTTCTGATGTTCCATCTCTATGGTTGCGCTTGGGTCACGCGAAAGATTTTTGCCGTCAATATAATTGGTAAACCTCTTGTCGATAATTGCAGTGTCGGCAGGGGAGAAGTCTTTGAGTGCAAGAATTTCTGCATTTGCATCGTCAACTATTTGGCAACCGTCTACAAACCAAGCACTGCCGAGTGCGTTTGGATTATAAGTAACTTCAGGACCGTGTTGGAACGGCAGAACAATGAAACGTGTATTAAGCATGTTCAGTACAGGCATACTTACGTTCAACTTGGCCATATTGTTATTGTCTTGCCGTGTATTGGCAATGTCGACGTTGGGATTGTATTGCGTCATATAGAAGTCGATGAGGTCTTGGTAACGACGAAGCTTTGCACCGTGGTATCCGCCAATCGAATGATGGAAAGCTGATGTCCGCGAGTCGTTGAATGTGCTTGTTGTCATGTTCATTACGCGGAAGTCTTTGTCTCCTAAATGTTCTGCATATTGGTCTATAAGAATGTCTTCTTTTGTAGGTTCAATTAAAATGTCATCCTTTGTCAATTTATAATTTGAATCTTTTTTTGCTTTCTTTTCAGCAGCTATTTCAGCTTTCGTTTTATCTCTATAGTTGTTGTTGTTGAGATAGCGGTGGTCAACCATCCAGAGGTCTGTGATTACAAGTGCCGCAATTACAGCTGTAGTGGCAACGAATGACATTGTTTTTTTCTTGTTCCTTAAACTGATTGCAAAGAAAAGAGTTGCTGCCGATAGCAGGATGAATATTATTGATCTCCATGAATCGGAAGTGAAACGATCTATCCTTTCTTGTATGAGAAGGTCTTTGCCATTTTCCCCAAGCTGTGCTGCTATCTGCTCATCATTTGCCCCTTCAAATGAGAATGAGCTTTTTAAAGTCAAAACAATAAGTATGATTCCGCAGGTTATGCCTGTAGAGATGTAAAGGGCTATCTTTTGTTTTCGTTTGTCGGCATCCATGTCGAAGATGTTTTTTAAAGCTAGAATTGCCATCATAACCATTGCTACGTTTGCAATCACAAGGCTCATTGACGGTGTGCGGAACTTATTATACATTGGAAGATGGTCAAACAGGAATTCGTTGATGCCCATGAGGTTCTTGCCCCACGAAAGGATTATTGCCATGATTGTTATTCCAAGCAGCCACCAGCGTTCTGGACCTTTTACGATGAATAGTCCCAATATGAACAGGAAAACTATTATCGCCCCGAAATACACTGGACCAGATGTGAATTGTTGGTCGCCCCAGTAAAGCTGTGCCAGTTCAATAAAATACTTTTTGTATTCTTTCTTGTCTTTTTGACTCAGTTCCGGATGATTGTCAATCAATTCGTTTACGTAATTGGCATATTCGCCATTTTTATTAGCTTGTTCATGGCTACCACCGCCGAAGCTGCCTGGAACCAAAAGCGTATAAGTTTCGCCGATTCCGTAACTCCATTCGAAAGCATAATCTATGGAAAGTCCATCTTTCTCTTTTTCTTCGTCCTTATAATCAGGCTTAACTGTAATTTCAGAGCCGCCGCGCATGGTGTATTTCGAGTATTCCATGTTCATCATCAGCAGACGGGCGTTGCCACCGACAGCAAATACAGTTCCGATTATAAGTATGCATATTGCTTTGCCAAAATCCTTGAGAGTCTTGTCTTTGATGGCATATATGAGGTAAACAATACCAAGAATTATTACCGATAGTAATGTATAGTAGGTGATTTGCAGGTGGTTGAATGCAATCTGGAAACCAAGAGCAAAAGTGAAAAGTATTCCGCCCCATACGTATTTCTTCTTAATTGTCAGGATTATGCCGCTGAATATTGGAGCCACCATTGCCAAAGCCCATGCCTTAGAGATGTGTCCAGCACCGATTATTATTATATTGTAACTGCCAAGTCCAAAAGCAAATGCTCCAATTAAGCTTAGCCACGGGTTTACTCCTAATGCTACAAGGCAGATGTAAAAACCTATGAGATAGAGGAATATGACGCCGACGTTTTCTGCCCAACCTATATGATAAAATATTAGTGCATCCTTTGCCCTAAAGATTGATTCCTGAGGTTTGTTTGTAATTTGGTAGGTTGGCATTCCGCTGAACATCGAACTGTTCCAATTGGTGTAAGTGCCTGTTTCCTTTAGAAAATCCTTTTGTTCTTTCACCATTCCCTGCCAGTTGCTAGTATCGCCTTGGTCGAGCACTTTGTTGCTAGTGAACATTTGGTGGAAGAATAAAATGGAAAAAAGGAAAAATATTATCACTATTCCACTGTGTGTCAGAATGTTCTTTACTATAGGTTTCATATTTATGATACTTTTATAATTAAAGTGCAAAGGTAATGTTTTTTTTGTACTGCCTTGCAAGGTTATTGCATTTGGGCAAAAAAAGATGGATTCCCTATTGCTCTCGAATAGCCGGTGCGGCTGACGATTTTTCACAGGATGATATGTAGCCAAAGCTCTGTATGTGTTCTACGATTAATGAGTGCGTTTTGATATCTACATTGAATTGGAATAGGTTTCGATGAATGATTTTTTTTTATATATATAATTTGTAGAAAAATTTGTTAGTTAAATTTTTATGTTTATTTTTGTGCATTCAATTAATGTTTAACATAAAAAAGGTATCGTTATGAAAAAGTTATTACTATTATTAGTGGGAGCCTTGTTCTTTGCAAGTTATGCATTCTCCCAAAGTTTGACAGTGTGCGGAAATAGTGTTGATTTGAGTGCTGAAGTTGAAAATTATACTGATTTCTCATGGTTTTGCGATGATGCCGCAGGTGTTTTTTCAGATGCTAATTCATTAAACACAACATTTACATTGACTACTCCTTATAATGAGCAGGGGTACATGGTTGCTAGTTTTTATTACAATGCAACAGTCGGTGGTGATGTCGTTTCTGATACGGTGCATGTGGAATTCTTGGAAAGACCAGTTGTTAACGCAGGACCAGATTTTACTGTATGTGGACTTGATTTTCATTTAAATGCAATATCATCGCACACGGAAGGTGACAACATAACGGGATTATGGACTTGCCTAGGCACTGGAACTGCAACATTCGACGATGCTACAAGTGCATATACTACTGGCTATTATTCCGGATACGGCAGTGCAACTTTCAGATGGACAGAATCAAATCATCCGCATATCAATACCGAAAGCGATGTTGCCTGCTCGGACTACGATGATGCTATTATTACATTTTACGAGGTGCCTTCGGCAGCATTAAGCATGAATGTCGCCGATACTGTAGCATGTGGTCTTTCTTTTGAATTCTTGCGCGCAGAAAATCCAGAAGGTGGTATGTCTGGTTATTGGTACGAAGAAAATCCATCGACACAATTTGGTATGGGTGGAATGGGAATTTTCAATCCTATAACAGATGTTACAGTTTCAAGCTACGGCAGACACGACTTTTACTGGATTGTATATGCAGGTCCAGAAGAAAATCCTCGTTTATGTGTCGACACGGCAGGTCCTTGGACAATAAATTTCGTTCGTCAGCCGATTGCGGAAATATCAACATCTGCGGGGACTTTTGTTGCTCCTGATGCTCATGTATTATTTTATAATACAACCGATTATCAAGATATGGAGAATGTTGTTTGTGAATGGCATTTTGGTGATGGAACCAGTGAGGATAATTGTGGCGAATCTGTAGAACATGTCTATGCCGAAGCAGATTGTTACGAGCCTTATCTTGTAGTTATGAGCAGCAACGCTCCACAATGTAGCAGTACAGCAAGACTTGAAAATTGCGTGTCGGTTACTACTGGCATTGCTGATTTTAATGTGGCGGATATTGAAATATCGCCAAATCCTGCAACCAATTTCCTCAACATCACATCAGGTGAAGTTATTTCCGATGTCGAGATTGTGAATGTGATGGGACAGGTAGTTTTGCAAATGGATGTAAACGCCGACAATGCGGTTTGCGATGTTAATGGATTGGCAAACGGAGTGTATGTGGTGAGAATCCACACCGATGGAACGGTTGTTTCTCAACAAAAATTCATCAAGGAATAACCGAAATGTTTTGTGGAACAATATCGTAGGGGTAGGATTCAATCCTGCCCCTACATGTTTGTCCACAACCTTTTGTAAAAGAATAAGAGTGCCCTAACGGGCAGAAATTTAACAAATATGTTCCAAATCAAACAAATAAGATTTCTAAAATTTGTATAGATTTGAAAAATTTCTCGCGAAGCGACTAAAAAATTAAGGACGGGACAATGCCGTCCTTTTTGCTTTCTTCGTTACTGCAATGAGGAAGATTTGACTTCAGGTGTTTATAGAACGAATCTTCGATAATGTATTACAAAAATATTTTTTACATTTGCACTTGTTATTGATTGAAAATAATTTATGTATAAACAAATAAAAATAATGACAATATGAAGAAGTTTTACTTGATGATTTTCTCTGTTGTTACTATGGCAGGAATGTTGGCGATTAGCGGAATTTCTAACATTGCTTTTGGGCAGTCTGGAACTTTGAACGGTCACGAGTGGGTTGATTTGGGACTTCCGAGCGGGACAAAATGGGCAACCTGTAACGTAGGAGCAACCAGTCCAAAGGAGTTTGGGAATTATTTTGCTTGGGGTGAAACCAAACCTAAAAGTAGTTATTCTGAAGATAACTATATGTATAATTCGAATCCCAATGTTTTGCCAGAAAGTGACGATGCTGCTACTGTTAATTGGGGTAAAGGCTGGCGTATGCCTACAGGGGAAGAATTCCAGGAATTGATAGACAAGTGTACATGGACGTGGATGTCGAATGGTTATAAGGTGGTCGGACCCAATGGAAATGGTATTTTCCTGTCCGCTGCTGGCTGCCACTACGATAGCCGTTTCGACCTCAACGGCTCCTACGGCTTCTACTGGTCGAGTTCACTCGCCTCGGACTTTCCGTACGGTGCGTGGTACCTCTTCTCCAATTCGGGTGGTTACGACGTGCGTAACTACTTCTTCCGTTACTACGGGCTATCCGTTCGTGCTGTTTGCCAGTCACAGAACTAAAAGGGATTTACGAATTTAGATGTACGATTTACGAATTTCGATTTACGGCAGTCGGCAAAAGTCGGCTGTCGTTTTTGTTTGTAAAACGTGAATAATCAGCTTAAAAATTGTTTTGTACAACTGAAAAAAATAAGAATTATGGCAACGATAACACTTAATTATGATGGGCGAAGTGCATTGATGAAGCATCTCGTAGAGGCTATGCTGGCAGGAGGTGCAAAGATATTGTCGCCTTCCGATTCCGACAGCGATTTCTATAGCGATAAGGAATCCTTGCAGTCGTTTCAGCAGAGTGTTGAGCAGGAGAAACAAGGCTTGACCCGCGAGGTAAGTCTCGATGATGTGAAACAAATGCTTAATCTATAATGTATCGTATAGAACTCCGAAATTTTGAATATCAGCATTTGTAATGCGATAACACAAAAAAGGCTGTCCGAAATCTTTTCAGACAGCCTTTTAATAATGTTTAGCTTAAATTATATCCACATTATAAGCTTCGAATCCTGCTTGTAGGGCAGAAGCGGATTGTTTGCGTAGGCGCGGATTGCGTAGTTGTAAATTCCGGTCTTGTGAGGTGCGCCCTCGATGCGGAATACTGCAATCTTGCCGTTGCATTCCTTCAGCTTGAATGGCATCGTTTCATCGATGACTATCGTGCCGTCCTGCTTCTTCGATACTGCTATTGCTTCGATACCTATGTCGTTTGGTGATAGGCGGTTGAGGTTCAAGGTAATCTCTCCGTAAGCATCCTGCGGGTTCTCGAACTCGGTGGTGTGGAAGTCAATCTTCAGAACTTCTACGAAATTCCAAGCGCGTGCTGCCTTCTCCTTCCAGTTTACAATCTCGAATACCTTTGCATAGTCGTTTTCTGCCAGTTCGGTCGAGCGCTTGTAGAGCTTGCCGTAGAACCTGTCCTTGTAGTCGTCAATCATACGCTTGGTTGTGAACATCGGAACTATTTCGGCAATTGATTTCTTTATGCACTTAACCCAGCGGTGAGGAATACCGTCTTCGCTGCAGTCGTAGAACATCGGTACGATTTCGTTTTCGAGCATATTGTAGATTGTCTGCGTGTCGAGTTCGTTCTGGAAGTCCTGGTTTTCGTAAACGCGTTCCTGTGGCAATGCCCAGCCAGCACCCTCGCGGTAGCCTTCAACCCACCATCCGTCGAGTACGCTGAAATGCAGTGCGCCGTTCATTACGGCCTTCATTCCGCTGGTTCCCGATGCTTCGAGAGGACGGGTAGGAGTGTTCATCCAAATATCGACGCCCTGTACGAGCTTCTTTGCCAGACCGATGTCGTAGTCCTCAATGAACAAAATCTTGCCGAGGAATTCTGGACGCTTCGAGAATTCAACGATTCTCTTGATGAGGTCTTGTCCTGCACCGTCGTTCGGGTGAGCCTTTCCTGCAAAGAGTATCTGTACTGGCATCTTCGGGTTGTTGAGGATTGCGGCAAGTCTTTCGGGGGTGCGGAACAACAGGTCGCCACGCTTATAGGTAGCAAAACGACGTGCAAAACCGATTGTAAGTACCTTTTCGTCAAGTTTCTCGAGTACGGTAACCATGTTGCTTGGCGATTCGTAGCTGCGTATCCAGTTTTCGCGAACACGGTTCTTCACATAGTTGATAAGTCGTGTACGTTGCAACTTGCGGATGTCCCAGATGTCGGCATCGTCAACATTGTTAATCTTTTCCCAGTATTTCGGGTTCGACATATCCGACAGGAAGCCTTCGCCGAAGGTTGTTTCGTGGAGTTTCTGCCATGTCTTCGATGTCCATGTCTGGTAGTGGACGCCGTTGGTGACATATCCCACATGGTTTTCTTCGGGGAAGTAGCCGTTCCACAGCGGAGCGAACATCTTCTGCGATACGATTCCGTGCAACCACGAAACGCCGTTCACTTCCTGCGAAATGTTTGCTGCGAGGTAGCTCATCGAGAACTTGTCGTTGGGGTTGAGGCGGCCGAGCGACATCATCTTGTCCCAAGTTATCTTGAGACGGTCGGGGTAGTGCGACATGTAGGTACGCAGCATGTTTTCCTCGAATGCGTCGTGTCCTGCAGGAACTGGTGTATGTGTTGTGAACAAGGTTGATGCCCTTACTATTTCGAGAGCCTCGTCGAACTTGAGGTTGCGAGCCGAAATGAGGTCGTTGAGTCTTTCGAAACCGATGAAAGCTGCGTGACCTTCGTTGCAGTGGTAGATGTCCGGTTTCAGCCCGAGAGCCTTGAGTACGCGGGTACCGCCGATGCCGAGAATCATTTCCTGTTTGAAACGGAATTCCCAGTCGCCACCATACAGGCGCGAGGTTATCAGCTTGTCTTGGTCTTGGTTGTCAATGTCATCGGTATCAAGCAAGTACAGAGGAATACGACCAACATTTGCTCTCCAAATCTTCACATAAACATTTCGTCCGGGGAACCTTACAACGATACGCTTCTGTACGCCGTTTTCATCAAGTTCGGGAACAACTGGTATCTTGTTGAAATCCTGTGCGATATAGTTGGCTTGCTGTTTGCCTTCGAGGGTAATAGTCTGCTTGAAATAGCCATACCTATATAATAAGCCTATACCAATCATGTTGGTGTTGGTGTCGCTGGCTTCCTTCAGGTAGTCGCCGGCGAGGATTCCAAGACCGCCAGAGAAAATCTTCAGGTTGTCGTGTAGACCGTATTCCATGCTGAAGTATGCAATCTGCGGAGCCTTCTTGTCCTTGCTGGCCTCCATGTATTTCTTGAAATTGCCGTAAACGCGGTTGTAGAGCTGGCAGAATTCATTGTCATTCTCGAGTTCCTTCATGCGGTCGATGGAAACTTCTTCGAGGAATACTCTTGGGTTGTACCTCTTGTCGCGCCATAGGTCAACGTCGATGCGCTTGAACATTGCCGATGCATCATAGTTCCATGTCCACCAAAGGTTGTTGGCTATTTCCTGCAGTCCTTCGAATTGCTTCGGAAGGTCCGACTTTATTTCTGCCTGACGCCATATTGGTGAAGTTTCCTTCGGCATAATCGTGCGCTCTATCTTGGTGTGTTGCATCCTGTAGTTTATAGCTTCGGCGCGTTCAGCAATCTTGCTCTTTGCTATAGCATAGGCTTCCATATACTTCTCAACTAGCGATTTCCACAGAGCCTTCTTTGATGCTGCAGTAGCTGCTTCAGAAACTTTCTTACGGCTGTCGGCATCGAGGTTTGCAAAGTAAGCCATGCGTTCTGCCAAGTTGGCTACAACTTCGTCGTTGTTGTCTTCGTTGCGGTCGATTACGGTTACGCAGTTGTCAAATCTGTCAATGTTTTGCTTCGACCACATTCCGAATCCCGACAACGAAGTCGTTATTGTAGGAACGCCGGATGCTATACTTTCGAGTGGAGTATAGCCCCATGGCTCGTAGTACGATACAAATGCAGTCAAGTCGATGCCTTGCAAAACATCGTAATATTTCATATTGAAAACGCCATCATCGCCATTGAGGTATGATGGAACGAACACAACTTTAACCTTGTTTTCTGGACGGTTTGTAAGTCCGAGGCGTTTCAACTGGTTGAGAATCGGGTCGTATTCAGCATCGTGTAGACCGTGAGTGAGGTTCTTGTTCTCGATGTTTGCGTTTTCGCCGTTGAGTGCAGCAAGTAGGCTCTTTTGTGGACCGTAGTTGTTGCCAGGAACGAGAATGTATGCAAGGATTTCACGATTTACATTTGCATTGTGGTTAAGCTTGTCGAGTGCGTCAACGAAAATGTTGTAGCCCTTGTTGGTGTATTCGTAGCGTCCCGAAGTTGCGATAATCAGCGGATCTTCCTTGAATTTATAAGATGTAAGCTTTTCGGCAACATCAATCATCTTCTGGCGAGCCTTGCTGCGAATCTTGGCTGCTTCTTCTGCCTTCGGAATGAAGTCGTCCTCGAATCCGTTCGGAGTTACCACGTCGGCGGGTTTGGTGAGCAGTTGAGCGCACTCCGACTGGGTAATATCGCTTACGGTAGTGAAGACATCAGCGTTGATTGCGCTTATCTTTTCAAGGCTGTGCTTGGAAATTATGTTGAACTGGCGAGCCATATTTTCGCCGTTGTAGTTTGCAAGGTCCTTGTACAGTGGAAGTCCGTTTCCTGCTATCGAACGACCTATTGCGGTTGCGTGGGTTGTGAAAGCTGTTGCAATGTGCGGAGCATTCTTCTTGAGGTAGAGGATACCGGTTCCGGTCATCCACTCGTGGAACTGAGCGAGGATAGCGTCGTTTGCCGAGAGGTTGAAGTCGCAGAAACTTTCGATGACCTTACCGGCGGTGTAGCCGAATAGAGCCGGTTCGATGTAGTCCCACTGACCCGACAGAGAATCGAGCTTGTAGTCTTCCCAGAAGTCGGCGAAAATCTTGTCCTTTTCGCTGATGAAATCGGTGAAACTGATGAGTATTACCTTTGGGCTTCCGCAGATGTTCCAGCGTCCTGTACGTACGCGCAGACCAGTAGATGCTGCATACTGCTTCCATTCTGCGAACAGAGCAGGCTCCTCGATGAACTCGGAGTTTTCGTTTGTTCCGTATGTGTCGGGGCCGATGAAGATGAGGTCGCCGCAGCGTTCCGACAGTGCCAATGATTTTGTTGAAATTACGGTGTGAATACCACCTACCTTGTTGCAAACTTCCCAACTTACTTCGAATATGTAGTCGAGATTAAGAGTGTTGTTCATATTATTATTTTAAATTTTGATAAACAATATTTTTTAGGTGAACAAAGATAGGAATTTTTTTTTGACACAGCCAAAGATGAATGCCCTTTTGTTGACATTTTTTTGTTAGTATTTCTGTATCTTAATGTTATGTGTAATGCTTCGTGTCTTGTTGCGTTGATCGGTAAAAACGTATAAAATGTGCTTTTGCTTTTGTTGCTTGTTGGTTTTTAGAAGGTTAATGCTTCTGGTATGATCTGAAGTTGTTACGAATGGCAATGAAATAGACAAGAATTTGTATCCATTTTTTTACAATATTGATGTTTGTTTGTAAAAATCAACCTAAAAACAAAAATCTAAAATCACCAATCAAAATAATGTTGTAATTTTGTCCGTCTTTTAATACTTATATTTATGTCGGTGCATAAGGAAATAAAGAAGGTGACAACCCATATTCTTCAGGAGATGAAGAATCGTGGCGAAAAGATATCGATGCTCACAGCCTACGATTACAGCATGGCGAAAATAATAGACAAGGCTGGAATAGATGTAATTCTTGTAGGAGATTCAGCATCTAATGTGATGGCTGGCTACGAATCTACCTTGCCGATTACCCTCGATGAAATGATATATCATGCAAAAAGTGTAGTTCGCGCTGTAGATAGGGCGTTGGTGGTTGTTGATATGCCTTTTGGAACATATCAGAGCAATTCCAAGGAGGCTTTGTCGTCTGCTATCCGCATAATGAAGGAAACTGGTGCAGGTGCTGTCAAACTTGAGGGGGGAATGGAGTCGGAAGAGTCCATAAAGCGAATTTTGTCGGCTGGTATTCCTGTAATGGGGCATTTGGGACTTATGCCGCAGAGCATACACAAGTTCGGTACATACGTTGTGCGTGCAAAGGACGATGAGGAGGCTTCGCGTTTGGTGGAAGATGCATATTTGCTTCAGGAGCTTGGTTGCTTTGCTATTGTGCTCGAGAAAATTCCGGCAAGCCTTACATCACGCATTGTTTCCGAAATTAAGATTCCTATAATTGGAATAGGTGCTGGTGCCGCTGATGGACAGGTGCTTGTTATGCATGACATGCTTGGTATTACGCAGGAATTTTCTCCACGTTTTCTGCGCCGCTATGCCGACTTGGACAAGGTAATTACTGATGCGGTTTCGAATTATATTAGCGATGTGAAGTCTTGCGATTTTCCTAACGAACAGGAACAGTACTGACAAATATTGTCGTATCATGGCTGAGAATAGAAATACCACTTTGCAGACAGTAGACATTCTGTACGAAGACAATCATATCATTGCCGTAAACAAGCAGGCTGGGCAAATTGTACAGGGTGACAATACTGGTGACAAACCGTTGTCCGATATTCTGAAATCCTACATCAAGGAGCGCGATAATAAGCCAGGCAATGTTTTCCTTGGTGTTCCGCATCGTATCGACAGACCAGTGAGTGGAGTGGTGCTTTTTGCAAAGACTAGCAAGGCATTGACTCGTTTGAGCGAGCTTTTCCGGACAAAAGATGCACATAAGACTTATCTTGCTGTGGTGGGCAATAAACCACCCAAGGACAGCGATACGCTTGTTGATTACATTTACCGCAATGTGAAGCAGAATAAGTCGTATGTAGTTGACGAAAAGCATGCTGATGCCAAGCGGTCTAGTTTGTCGTACAAGGTTGTTGGACATTCCGAGAGATATTATCTCCTTGAAATAGATTTGCATACTGGTCGGCATCATCAGATTCGCTGTCAGCTTGCCAATATGGGGTGTCCCATCCGTGGGGACTTAAAGTACGGTTATCCGCGTTCCAACAAGAATGGAGGTATTAACCTTCATGCTGTGCGGATTACTTTTGTGCATCCTGTGAAGAAGGAGGAGATTGTCATCGAGGCACCGTTTCCTGATGAAAATATTTGGAAGATATTTTAATTTTGCCTGTTCGTTTGTCATCTTGAATTTATCTCAGGGGCAGAAAATGGTAGGGTTGTATAATCATAATAACGAATGCTGTCCTTCGACAAGCTCAGGAAGCAGTCCTGCATGACTATAGGAGAGAGAAAAAGAATGATTGTTGATGATTATAAAAGAGTTTGTGGGTTAGTCTTCCCTTTTGTCATCCTGAATTTATTTCAGGATCTGAAAAGGGAAGTGGTGTATAATAATTGTAACGGATGCTGTCCTTCGACAGGCTCAGGAAGTAGTCCTGCATGACTATAGGAGAGAGAAAAAAGAAAGAATTAATAGAGAAGTGTGATATGGAAAGTCTTCTTCAGGCGGAAAACATTAGCAAGCGGTACGGCGACAAACTGCTGTTTGAGAATATAAACATCAGTATTGGCGAAGGGCAAAAAATAGCACTAGTCGCCAAGAACGGAACTGGAAAAACCTCGTTGCTGAACATACTTGCAGGTATCGACTCTCCTGATGGTGGAAGCCTTAGCCGTCGGCGTGATGTGAGGATCGGCTATCTTCCGCAGGAAATAGAAATGAATCCCGACAGCACTGTGCTTGATTCTGTCTTTGTTCTAGATAATGAGATTACCCAGACTATCCGTCAATACAACGATTGCCTTTTTTCTGAATCTCATGAGGTTCTGCCGTCTCTGCTTGACAAGATGGATGCCCTAAATGCCTGGGACTACGAATCCCGCATCAGGCAGATACTTGGCAAACTCGACATTCACGACCTTGACAAGAAGATTGGCACTCTCAGCGGCGGACAAAAAAAGCGAGTTGCTCTTGCGGGACTTCTTATTTGCGAACCGCAGCTACTTATCCTTGATGAGCCTACAAACCAGTTGGATCTCAATGTTATAGAATGGCTCGAAGATTATCTTTCGGTAGCCAATATCACTATTTTTATGGTTACGCACGACCGCTATTTCCTCGATCGCATTTGCGATACCATAATCGAAATGGATGGTGGAAACATATATTCATATTCGGGGAATTATACCTATTATGTAGAAAAGAGAGCTGAGCGCATTGAAAACCTGCAAGCCAATATTGAGCGGGCGCAGAACCTTATGCGAACCGAGCAGGAATGGATTCGCCGTATGCCAAAGGCGCGTTCCCACAAGGCAAAATATCGTATCGACGAGTTTGAAAACCTCAAGGCAAGGGCTTTGCAACGCATTGATAACAGAAAGCTTGAACTCGATGTCGCAAACCAGCGTCTTGGCAAGAAAATTATTGACATCTACAACATTTCAAAGTCGTACGGAGAACAGAAAATTATCGATGAGTTCTCGTACAAGGTTACGCGTGGCGAAAAGATAGGAATCGTTGGGCGCAATGGAGTGGGGAAGACGACTTTTCTGAACTTGATTACTGGAAATCTTGCTCCAGATTGTGGTCACATCGAAATCGGACAGACGGTTAAATTTGCATACTACACACAGGACGGCATTTCTTTCAACGAAGATGACAAGCCTATTGATATTGTCCGTAAGATTTCCGATGATGTTAAGTTGCGCGACGGCAAGAGTTTTTCGGCATCGGGACTGCTCAACTACTTTATGTTCACTGGCGATATGCAGCATACGCTTGTGCGTAAGCTCAGCGGTGGCGAAAAGCGCCGTTTGTACCTATGCACTGTCCTTATCCAGCAGCCAAATGTGCTGATAATGGATGAACCAACCAACGACTTGGACATCACAACTTTGCAGGTGCTTGAGGAATATTTGACCATGATTGATGCTACAGTGATTTTGGTTTCGCATGACCGTTTTTTCATGGACAAGATTGTCGACCATATATTTGTGTTTGAGGGCGATGGGCGGATTGTCGATTTTCCTGGCAACTATACTCAGTTCCGCGATTCAAAGGAATATGACAGGTATATAGAAGTTGCTATGCCAAAACAGGAAAAGGAGACTAAAGAGTCGAAACCAGAAATCCGTGAACAAAAAAAGCCAGCTGCGAAGAAAAAGTTGTCGTATAACGAGCAGCGCGAATACGATATGCTTGAAAAGGAAATTGAGGAACTGAATGCCAAGCGTGTTGCAATGGAGGAGGAGTTGAATTCGGGGCGGCTTTCTCCGTTTGAAATTGCAGCAAAGTCGTCGGAATACTCTCAGCTGATTGATAGCATTGACGAAAAGGAAATCAGGTGGCTTGAATTAGCAGAAAAAATGGAATAAAAAAAAGAGGTATATAAACCTCTTTTTTTTAGAAAATATGTCTCGTCCTAAAATAGCGTTACAATAAAAATAGTAACGAAATGGAAAATAAGGAAAGTAAGTATGTTAGGCGTACACAAAAGGACTACACAATTGCTTTTAAACTGTCAGTTGTACGCGAGTAT
>Ga0310696_10000446_pt1 | contig 65793 bp, 25 predicted proteins | sample AusTroGonzalo_MG_4_FD_203885 | JGI IMG/M metagenome (GOLD analysis project Ga0310696, IMG submission 203885) | Bovine rumen microbial communities from tropical cattle in Woodstock, Queensland, Australia - Gonzalo_02 (v2) (version 2) | ecosystem: Host-associated > Mammals > Digestive system >...
TGATGGACTACGCAGAATCTGCCTCGGGGACTGGCATTAACGAGCATCCGGCCGTTTCCACCACACATATCTACCCCAACCCGGTGGAAAACACGGCAACGGTTCAGTATCGTTTGGACGAGGATTCCCCTGTCAGCATCACGGTACAGGATTTAACCGGTCGCATGGTGCTAACACAGCATGAGGCATTGCAATCCGCCGGCATCAACCACATGAAGCTCGACTTTTCGCCGCTGCCCGCCGGCATCTACCTATGCCAGATCCGCACAAATAAAGGCGTGGAAACCGTGAAGGTTATACGGCGGTAGAGAGGTGGTAGAGACGCAAAATTTTGCGTCTCTACATCGCACGGAATTCTTAATTCTTAATTCTTAATTATCACCAGCACCGCCGCCAGAATCAGCACGATACCGCACACGAGACGTGGGGTGAAGAGGCCGTCGAAGACGAGGACGGAGATGCAGACCGCGGTGACGGGTTCCAGCGCGCCCAGGATGGCCGTGGGGGTGGAGCCGGCGTGCAGGATGCCGATGTTGAGCATGGTCATCGCGATGATGGTCGGCACGATGGCCACCATGCAGATCCAGCCGAAGGCCGTCCAGCTCGGGATGGGCATGATGCGGCTTCCCGGTACACAGAACGAGTAAATGCCGATGATGATCGCCGCAAACATCATGATGTAGAAGGTCATCTTGAAGGGCGGCATCGAAATCTGCGTGCGGTTCACCACCACGATATAGACAGCGTAGGTGAGCGAGGAGATCAACACGAGAATGACACCCCAAAGCGACATTTTCGCCTCTCCATCACCTTGATAAAGCAGTAGTATTCCAATGATACTCAGAATGATAGAGAGAATCATCATCATCGAAGCCTTTTCCTTGAAGAAGACCGCCATAATGACGGCCACCATCACGGGATAGGCAAACAAGATGGTGGAGGCGACCCCAGAATCGAGGTGCTTGAACGAAGTGTAGAGCGACAGCGCAGAAGCCGCAAACAGAACCCCCAACGAGAGCAGTACCTTAAACTCGAATTTCGTGATTTTGAACGGCACCTTCTGCACCAACAAAATGACGGCCAATATGATAACCGCAAACGTAAACCGGTAGAATATCACGCTCGGCGGATTAAACCCCTCCTGGTACAAAAACAACGCCCCCAACGGATTCGTTCCGTATGCTATTGCCGCGATGATGCCGGCGATATATCCTTTTATCTTTGATTGTTCTGGCATAGTTTATTTGTTACCGCCCCACACTGCGGCTTCGCCTTGTGTGGGGTTATTTGCGCTCCGCGCGTTTTGCCTCTTCGAGGCTGCTCAAGGTATTATGTTTATTATAATTGTTGCTTTTCGGACCATCATTGTACATTGTACATTCTACATTGTACATTGTTACGGGGCCATATTATAATATTCCTCCAGCATGTCGTCCTCCATTTGGGCGAGGGTAGCATTGATGTAATGTTTCAGCAAGTACTTGTCGCCGTGGGTGTTGCAGATGCGGCGGAGGGCTTCGTTGACCTCGCGGACGGTGCCGACGCACTCGAAGGGTTTGATCTTGGAGAGACCGGAAAGCTCGTCGAAGGTCTGCTCCAAGGTCGGGTCATCGAGGAGGTCGTGGCCGAAAATCTCCTGCAGTTGGGCGTCGGGAATGAACGGCGAGAGGATAATGTAGGCGAAGAGGCACTTCGGGCAGTGGCCGCACCATTTGTTCTCCTTACTGCCAACGTTGCAGCTCTTGAAAACTGGGAAATACTGCGGGTACTGCGCGAAACGCTCGGCAATCTGCAGCTCGTTGAGCGAACGCAAGTGGCTGTAATAGTGGTTGATGTCGCCCATCCAATCGTGGACGTAGTCGCGGAAATCGGTCTCGAACTCCAGAGACTTGGAGTACTGGTGGTTGATGTAGGTACCGGGGATGGTCGGCTCGTTCGCGCTCGACTCGTTCGAGAGGGCCACATCGCGGATGCCGGTAACAGCGCTCAGCAGCACCGAGTAGAAGGCCAGCATTGCGGAGAAGGGCGTGTGTCCGTTGAGGTATCCGTTCGCGTTGAGTTCCAACAGTTTGCGGTCGATCTCGCGATGGAGAATCAGGATTTGTTCCTCGCGGTCGAAGCCGGCCACGCGAGCGCAGTCGAGGGTCGCGCCACGCGGGTTGATAATGAACGGTACCACCTTGCGCGTACGACGTAGGTCCTCCAACGTCACCACGGAATCCTTGCCGCCACCGATGGGAACAATCACGGAATCAGTGTCTTGCGCCTTCGGATAAGTCAGTGCAGAAGAGGGTCTTGCATCCACTGGGAAAACAAAGTTCAGAAACTGCAGATGGTCGGTTTCGATACTGTTCTTGTACATGAACTCGCCTAGCCCGTACCAGTAGAGCTTGCGCCACCACCACTGCTGGTCCTCGTTCAGCGAATAGGGCTTGATGAGGATGGTGGGACAGCAGGCGCACTTCCAGTAGCTGATCAGCTCGATCATGCCAATATGGAAGATAACGCCTTCCAACTGCTTGAGGTCGAAACTGTTCCAGTCGGGGGTATGCTCCCCTGCGGACAGCACCATCTTCGGGGAGAAATGGATCTCCTCCCCTATCGAAAAATGGAAAACGAGGTGCAAGTCCCCGTTTTCGATGCCATATTGATACCCCTCATACGTAAATACGGGGTGTTTTTCGCGTAATTCGTCAAATTTTGCGTTCATAATCTACATTTTTTCCGGAACATCAATTCCCAGCAACGCCATACCACTGCGCAGCACCAGCGACACCCAGCGGGAGAGTTTGAGGCGGAGGAGGCGTTTCGCGGCGTCCTCTTCCTTGAAGATCGGGGTGTCTTGATAGAAGTGGTTGAACTGCTTGGCCAGGTCGTAGCAGTAGTTGGCGATGAGCGCAGGACTGAAGTTGTCGCCAGCGGCCGACACGGTCTTCGGATATTGGTACAGCATGTTGATTAAGGTCTTTTCTTCATCATTGAGCGCGATTTGCGGCAACTTGGCGGCGAGGTCGATGCCATTCTCCGCACCCTTGCGCAACATCGAGCGGATGCGGGCGTGCGTGTATTGGATGAAGGGCGCAGTGTTGCCGTTGAAGTCGATGGACTCCGCAGGGTTGAAGAGCATGTTCTTGGTCGGATCGACCTTGAGGATGAAGTACTTGAGCGCGCCCAGCCCGATCATCTCGTAGAGTTTGTCGGCCTCCTCGGGGGTGAACTGGAACTTGCCCAACGCCTCGGTGCTTTTCTTGGCCTCCTCGTACATGGCATCCATGAGGTCGTCGGCATCGACCACCGTGCCCTCGCGGGATTTCATCTTGCCCGACGGCAGCTCCACCATCCCGTAGGACAAATGGTAGATAAACTCGCCGAACGGTTTCTCCAACTTCTTGGATAACACCAGCTTGAGCACGTCGAAGTGGTAGTTCTGTTCGTTGCCGACCACATAGATCATCTTCTGCGGATGGAACTCTTCGTAACGCAGTTGCGCGGTACCCAAATCCTGCGTCATATAGACGGAAGTGCCGTCTTTGCGCAACAATACCTTTTCGTCCAAACCTTCATCCGTGAGATCCACGCGCACAGAGCCGTCCTCATGTTTATAGAACGCGCCCTTGTCCAATCCCTCCTGCACCAGGCTCTTGCCCAACAGGTAAGTCTGGGACTCATAATACGTCTTGTCGAAGTGGATGCCCAGCCGTTCGTAGGTTTGATCGAAGCCGGCATAGACCCAGCCGTTCATCGTCGCCCACAGTTCGCGGACTTCCTGATCACCCGCCTCCCACTTGCGGAGCATCTCACGAGCTTCCAGAATAAGGGGAGCTTTGTCTTTCGCCTCGTCTTCCGAAAACCCTTGTTCAACAAGCTCTTTCTGTTCTTCTTTATAATGCTGGTCAAAAACGACATAGTACTTGCCAACGAGGTGGTCACCCTTCATGCCAGAGCTTTCTGGAGTCTCGCCATTGCCATATTTCAACCAAGCCAGCATCGACTTGCAGATGTGGATGCCGCGGTCATTGACCAAGTTAACTTGTACTACAGGATGGCCGCACGCCTTCAAGATCTGCGACACGGAATGACCGAGCAGGTTGTTGCGGATATGACCGAGATGCAGCGGTTTATTGGTGTTCGGCGAAGAATATTCAATCAGTACGGGGGCCTCATCGCAAGTCTCCATCCGACCATAACCCTCATTGTCAGACTCTTGCTCCAACAGCTGCAGCCAGAAATCCTCCTTGATTTGCAGATTCAGATAGCCTTTCACCACGTTGAAATCCTGGATACAGTCCAAGTTCTCAAGCAGTTGCTGCCCAATTTCCGCACCGAGCGCGTCGGGCGACTTGCGGGCGGTCTTCACCCACGGGAACACCACGACGGTGAGGTCGCCGGTAAAGCCTTTCCGGGTGGGTTGCACGAGGTTCGCATCGGGTTCAATGTCGATGTTGTACAGGTTCTTTAGAGCGTTTTGTAACGCGATGGCTATCTGGGGTTCTAGTATCATTTTGGTTATGGGTTATGGTGTGACCCCACACTGCGGCTCTGCCTTGTGTGGGGTTATTTGCGCTTCGCGCGTTTTGCCTCTTCGACTGCTCGTGGTAGACCCCACACTGCGGCTCTGCCTTGTGTGGGGTTATTTGCGCTTCGCGCGTTTTGCCTCTTCGAGGCTGCTTAAGGAATGTATTTCTTTAAAATGTAGAGACGCAATGCATTGCGTCTCTACATTATCGTGCGGCAACGTTCTATTGCCTAATGCCTGTTGCCTATTGCCTAAATATTACTCGAAGGAAATCAATTCCACATCGAAAATCAGGGTGGCGCCGCCGGGGATCATGCCGCCTGCGCCCTGTTCGCCGTAAGCGAGGTTGTAGGGGATGAAGAGACGGTATTTGGAGCCGGGGGTCATCAGCTGGAGGCCTTCCGTCCAGCCGGGGATAACCTGGTTGAGGCCGAAGGTGATGGGCTCGCCGCGCTCCACGGAGGAGTCGAACACGGTGCCGTCAAGGAGTTTGCCAGTGTAGTGGACCGTAACCTTGCTGGTGGCCGTCGGATGCTCGCCCTTGCCCTCTTGCAGCACCATGTACTGCAGACCGGAGGCTGTCTCCTTCACATCGGGGTTCTTCTTGTTCTCTTCAAGGAACTTCGCGCCCTTGGCAATCTCGGCGGCAGTTCCGCTCTGTCTCTTGGCCTGCAAGTCTTCCTGGAGCTCAGCAAAAATCTGCTGCATCTGCTCGTCTGTGAACTTGTTCGTGCCGGCGTAAGCGTCCTTGATGCCCTGCACGAAAGCATCGTAATCCAGTTCCACGCCGTCGTGGCTCATGCCGTTGCCAACGTTGAAGCCGATGGCGTAGCTGCTTTTCTGTTGTTTCGTCATTTCTGTCTGTGATTTTGCGGAAAAGCCCAGGCATACAAGCGCGAGAACCATTCCGATGGTGAACATTTTTTTCATTTTTCCTATGTTTTTAATTTATTTCAACGATGGGGTGGACAGCCTGAACCGCCCAAGGTTTAGCCTTTTTTTCAAAGCGGCCGCAAAAATACACTTTTTTCTGCAACATCCATTCAACTTTTTCGTTAACAGCAAGTCTATTGACGTTGACTTCAATAACCTATAACCAATAACCTATAACCATTTAAAGAATGAGAGTACACTTTATCGCCATTGGGGGCAGTGCCATGCACAATTTGGCCATCGCCCTGAAAATCAAAGGTTTCGATGTCTCGGGCTCGGACGATGAAATCTTCGATCCCGCAAAGAGCCGACTCGCCAAATACGGCATCCTGCCCGACGACATCGGCTGGCATCCTGAAAAGATAACCCCGGACCTCGACGCCATCATCCTTGGCATGCACGCCCGCGAGGACAACCCCGAACTTCTGAAAGCCAAAGAGTTGGGAATCAAAATCTTCTCCTATCCCGAATATCTCTACGAGCAAAGCAAAGACAAAACCCGCGTGGTGGTTGGCGGCAGCCACGGCAAGACCACCATCACCTCCATGATCATTCACGTGCTGCAGCATTGCGGCATCGACTGCGACTACATGGTCGGGGCGCAGCTGGAGGGCTTCGAGGTCATGGTACGGCTTTCCGACACAGCCAAGGTCATGGTCATCGAGGGCGACGAGTACCTCACCTCTCCTATTGACCGCCGCCCCAAATTCCACGTCTACCAGCCCACCATCGGCATCATCAGCGGCATCGCATGGGACCATATCAACGTTTTCCCTACCTTCGAGAACTACGTTGAGCAGTTCGAAATCTTCGCCAAGATGATTCCGCAGGACGGGCAACTCATTTACTGCCAAGAAGATGAAGAGCTCCGAAAACTTGGCGCAAAAATCACGAGCACAACCTGCAAACCTTACGGTGTACATCCCTACAGCATCCGCGACGGGATAACCTACCTGACCCATGACGGTCAGGAAACCCCGCTACTGATTTTCGGCAAGCACAACCTGATGAACCTCAACGCAGCCCGACTCGCCTGCAACGCCATCGGTGTCACCGACAAGCAATTCTACGAGGCTATCGCCACGTTCAAGGGCGCCTCAAAACGATTGGAATTGGTCGCGAAAAGTGCAGACTGCGCTGTTTACAAGGATTTTGCGCATTCCCCGTCGAAGCTCAAGGCCACCATCAACGCCGTGCGGGAACAGTATCCCGACCGCAAGCTCGTGGCCTGCATGGAGTTGCACACGTTCAGCAGCCTCACCGAGGAGTTCCTGCGGCAATACGCCCACGCGATGGACGAGGCTGATACGGCTATAGTTTACTACTCCCCTGCCGCCGTGGCGCACAAGAAACTGCCGCCCATCCATCCGGAAGCCATCTTCAATGCCTTCCAACGCCGGGATCTGCTTGTATATAATGAATCTGAAAAGATAAAAAACGACCTATTGTCAATGGATTGGCACGGTTCCGTGCTGCTCCTGATGTCGTCCGGAAATTTTGACGGAATTAATTTGAACCAGTTCGGCGAAAAAATTATATCTTTGCAGGCTTAAATTTCGAGCAGTAAAAAAAGCAAAAAAACAACAAAAATAATTGACAATGAAAAAGTTAAGTTTGTTATTGGTAGCGGTTGTCACCTGCATATTCTGCATGGCACAGCCGGAAATCAAGTTTGAGAGCACCACCTACGACTTCGGCAAAATCAAGGAGGAGGGTGGCAAAGTGACCGGCAAGTTCATCTTCACGAACGTCGGCAATGAGCCGCTGGAACTCACCAACGTGCGTCCGGGCTGCGGCTGTACGGCAGCCAATTACTCCAAAGGAGCCATCGCTCCGGGTGAGCAAGGCTACATCGAGGCCACCTACAACCCCTACAACCGTCCTGGTGCCTTCAACAAGAACATCCGCGTGACGACCAACGAGCCCAAATTCCTGGAAAACGACAAGGCCACCCCGCACATGATTTTCATCAAGGGTGAGGTCATCAAACGCCCCCCGACAGAGTTCGAGCTAGCCGGCTACACCAAGACCAGCGGCATGCTGCGCATCAAAGAACCCGATGTCGCCCACAACATGCTGAACACGGAGAGCGTGAAAGACACCTTCTACGTGCGCAACTTCTGGACGAAGCCCATCTCCATCAAGTTGGACAAGGCAGGTGAATACGTCAGCGAAGTCGGCCGCAACTTCGGCAGCGAGCTGAACCCCGGTCAGGAAGGCTACATCGTGTTGAAGTATGATGCCGCCAAGCGCGATGCTTTCGGCCAGCAGAAAGACATGGTCACCTTCATCACCAACGACTCCATCGAGCAGACGAAACGCGTGCATTACGCCATCAATATCAAGGAAGATTTCTCCAAGATGACCCCGAAGCAACTGAAAAAGGCTCCTGTTTCGTCCGTGAGTGCGCAAGAAATCAACTTCGGCGACATGCAGAAGAACACCTCCAAGACCCAAACCATCACGATTCAAAACACGGGCAAAGATCCGCTGATTATCCGCAAACTGGAGCCTTCCAACTCCCTCTTCACGGCTAATTCCAGCATGACGGTGATCCCGTCCGGTGCCACGGCTGAAATCACGGTCACGTTCAAGGCCCCCAGCCGTCCCAGCACGCAGAACGCCACTTTCGACATCATCACCAACGATCCTGTGAACCCCATCCGCACCATCAACATGGTTGCGAAAGTTCAGTAACAACGATTGTTTCACATTATCAAAAAATCCCCGCAACCTTCGGATGCGGGGATTTTTTATTCGGTCTCGGTTCGTGAACGGATCTACCGTTCAAACCACCGCAAGAATTTCATTTTCCATTCACCGGCCTTGCCCGTGTAGGGGTGCTCGCGCAAGGAGAGATTGAAGCGGGTGCGGCCCATGAGGACCGTCTGCGGGTGCGTAAACTCGCGGAAACCCCACACACCGTGGTAGGCGCCCATGCCCGAATGGCCCGTGCCGTTGAACGGCACACCCTTGACCATCAAGTGGATGCACACCTCGTTGATACATCCACCCCCGTACTGCTGCGACTGCATCACGCGATTAGCCCAGCGCATATTATTGGTGAACAGATACATGGCCAACGGATGCTCACGATCGGCGATGGTCTCCATCATCGCATCCGCCTCGCTGTCCGGGAAGGGGACGACGGGTAGCAGCGGACAGAACAGTTCGTGCATCACGATGGGCTCGTCTTGGTTCACAGGGTAGATGATGGTGGGCGCATACTTGCAGCTCGCCCTGTCGCCAAAGCCGCCAAAGACGATGCGGTCGCGGTATTCATCGGCCAACTTCGCGCACTTGTCGTAAGCAGCCTCCGTAATGAGTTTGGGATACTCTTCGTTCGCCACCGGATTCTCACCGATTTGCTTCGTAAAAGCCTTTTTCAGCTCATCCAAAAACGGCTCCGCCACCTCTTTCGCCACCGCTATCTGATTGATATTGATGCATATTTGTCCGGCATTGAGAAGCTTGAAGAAAGCGATTTTGCGGGCCGCGTCCTTGAGGTCGGCATCCTTGCGCACGACACACCAGTTGCCGGTCTCGCCGCCCAACTCCAACGCCACGGGGGTGAGGTTCTTGGCCGCCTCCGCCATCACATGTTTGCCCACGGCTGGAGAACCGGTGTAGAAGATCTTGTCGAAACGTTGCGCGAGGCATAGATCCGCTACGTCGTGACCGCCATCAATGAGGGTGACATACTCAGGCGGAAAGATCTCCGCGAAGAAGCGTTTCATCACGGCAGTACAGGCCGCCGACTTGCTGCTGGCCTTGATGACGACCGTGTTACCGCCGCACATCGCCGCGGCCACCACCCCGATGGTAAGCAGAATCGGGAAGTTGAACGGGCTGATGACCAACGACACGCCGTAAGGCATCTTATAGACTTTGGTGACGGTGCTCGGAAAGCACATCAGCCCGCTGAAATGTCTCTCGGGCCGTGCCCACCGCCGCAAGCCCCGAATCATCTCGTTGATTTCCACGATGATGGGGCCTACATCGCAGAGGAATGCCTCCGCGCGGCTGCGTCCGAGGTCTGCGGTCAGCGCATCCTCAAACTCAGTGGCGTGCGCAATGACCGCCGCCTTCAGTTTCTTAAGCTGTTGTATCCGCCATTTGACAGGCAACGTCGCGCCCGTGCGGAAAAACTTGCGTTGGGCGGCGACGATTTCTTGTATTTCTTTTTCGGTGTATGACATATTCTTTTGTATCATCGTCTATTCCGTCCCGTGGGTGCGGCCTGTCTGCCTTACCCCGGGCTACTAAGCTCTTGCCCCTAACTGAGGCTGCTTAAGGAACTTATTTTCAAATATATGTGGCTTTTCCGATCATAACTGCTAACTACTAACTCGTTCCAACACCCTTACAATATCCTCCTCGCTGAACGTCATCGGGGCGGAGTAGTTGATGGAATCCGCTGTAATCATGCGCGTAAGTTCCTCGTAATCGGCAGGTTGGACGGGCGATTTCAATTTATCCAAGCCGCAGGTGACAATCAGGTCGGAGACGGTCTGCAGGAACTTGTCAGCGGCATGACGGTCGTCGGTGTGGTCGTCCGCCAACTGGCAGTAGCGGGCCATCATCGCATATTTCGACAGGCAGGCGGCCTTCTGGTATTGCAACACAGGCAGCATCATCAGGGTGATAGCCTGGCCGTGCGGGACATGATACTTGGCTCCGATACTGTGGGCGAAGGCGTGTATGTAGCCCGCGAGCTGCGTGTTGATGGCGTTACCGCCGTACATGGCCGCGCGGCACATCGCCAGCCGCGACTCGATGTTCTCGGGCTCGCGCATCACCACGGGCAGATGCTGCAGAATCAGCCGCACACCCTCGAGAGAATGGTACGCATCTTCCACATAGACCGCCACATCGCTCAGCGTACCCTCCACCACATGGCTAAGGGCATCCATTCCGCAGGCAGCGGTCACCATTTGCGGCGCATGGATGGTCAGCTCGCTATCGAGGATCACGTGTGTCACGTCCAGTCCAACAATCACGGTGGAGCCCTTCGTGCCGCGCGCGTTGGTCACGACCGCACCCACGGTCACCTCCGCGCCCGTACCAGCAGTAGAAGGCACGGTGATCATCGGCAACGTCTTGCCCGGCACCACCAAAAACTTGCGTAACAAGGTTTTAGTACTAAGATGCGGCAGTTTCACACCAGCGGCAATCATCTTGCACGTGTCCATCACCGATCCACCTCCAAGAGCAATCACGCAATCGGCTTGGCATTCCATCGCGGTTTTGCGACCTTCATCAATCAGCGCGATATTCGGTTCGGAGTTGATGTTGGCAAAGAGAGTGCATCCTACCCCAACCTCCTCCAACGACTGCACAATTTTCTGCTCATAGCCGAGCTTTTGCAAGGTCTGATCGGTCACTAACAGCACCTGTTTGTAACCGCACTCCTCGCAAATTTCGCCAATTTTCACCCGCGCCCCGTGGCCTTCCACAACCTGCGGTTCCGGCAGCGGCACGCGGTGGATCACCTTGCCCGGAAGTTTATGTATCTGTTTTCTAAAACGATATGTATCCATAATGTTAGTACTCGTCGTACCCGCCGTCCTTATCCGTCAAATGGATGACGATGATGTCAAACATTGGGTAATCCTTGTATTCCACGAAAAAGGAGACCTCCTCCTTGAAATTTTTCGGGAACTTGATGCCCAATAGAGAGTCTTTTTTGATCCTGCTATTCGTTCCGCTTTTGGTGTTCGAATCCGAATCCCCTTTCTCCTTCAGCACGTAGTCGCCATAGACCTCCTTTTCGGTGCTGTCTGCGTTGAGGACGACCACCCGGCAATGGAAATCCGTGTAGGAGGTCTCGTTCACGACCTGCACCTGATTGTAGGTTTTCTCTTCGCCCTTCACTGTGAAGGTCAACATTGGTTGTTGGGCGAAAACGGCCATCGCGGCCATCATGATCAATACGGATAAAATTGTTCTTTTCATAATTTTATTTAATTTATAATTACACTTTTTCTATTTATTCTGACACAAGTCGGGCTTCTTAACTACCCGAACTTCTTTACACAAACGCCAACAAGAAACACCCCTAAGACGATAAACAAAATGAACAGCACAAAAATGGTCACGAAAGCGACGGTAAACTTCAAGATTGTACGCCACCAGCTGTAGCCGCTGAACTGTTTGAGAGGAATCAACGTGAGGAAGAAGGCGTACGAGGAGAGCTTTCCCAAGCAGAAGAAGTCAAACACAATGCTGTAGATGGTGTACATGTTGGTAGTATAAAGCAGCGCAACAAAGAACTCGGAATAGCGCAGATCAGGGATGTTTGGGCTGCGCCGGAAGAAAAAAAAGAGAATTCCTGACATCATAACCAGCAGCAGCAATATGTTTATGGCGGGGTAATTCTTCGCAAAAAGCGCCGCCTTATCAAAGACACCATAGAGAATCTCCTTGATACGGTTAGAGTCGGGATTCTCCTTCTCGTCACCCTCCGAAAGATCTATTTCCACCACTTGCGCAGCCTCGGCTTGTTCCTCCTCTTTCACCTCCTGAACAGCAGATTCAAAATCGTCAGAAAACGAGAAATTCTCCCCTTTGATGTTCAGTCCGTGGGTCACAAGCAGAGATACGGCAAAGAGCAGGAAGTACATCTTGAAAGGGGCGAAATAGGAGGCCCTCATGCCACGAAGATAGTCGAGAATCAGGTAACCGGGACGCAGGAGAAGATTGCCCATGGTGCGGAACATACCACGCTCCCCGAGACCATAAGCATCAATAAAGCTCGCCACTGCCACCTTCCATGAGAAACGAGTGGTGGTTGCCGGCTGTCCACAGCGGGGACAGAAACTGCCGGTGTAATGGTCGTGGCAGTTCAAACACTCGTGCTCATCCTGGGACATCGGAGCAACTTCCCGAGGTCTCACCTGCCATGCTCTGAACTGCCGATATTTCTCTTTAAGGTTTAATTTCTTCTTCATAATGAGGCCGCAAAAATAAGATTTTTTCGCGCTATCACTATCAAAAAAAAATGGGGAACCCTTTCGAATTCCCCATGAGTTTCAAGTTTCAGGTTTCAGGTTTCAAGTTTCAGGTTTCAAGTAGAGACGCAATATTTTGTGTCTCTACTTCAAGTCTTAATTCTCCAACTCGGCCTTGATGGCATTGTTGATGAGGGTCACAAAGCCCTCCAACGGCATCGTGCCGTCGTTGATATTGCCGTGACGGCGCACGGAAACGGTGCCATCCTTCTCCTCATTTTCGCCCACGATGACCATGTAGGGCACCTTGGCGGTTTCGGCGTCGCGGATCTTGCGGCCGGTCTTCTCGCTGCGCTCGTCGATGTAGCAGCGGATGTCCTGCTCGTCCAACGCGGCCTGCACCTTGCGTGCGTAGTCCATGTACTTCTCGCTGATGGGCAGGATAACAACCTGGTCGGAGGTAAGCCACAACGGGAAGTTGCCGCCAGTGTGCTCCAGCAACACGGCCACAAAACGCTCCATAGAGCCGAACGGGGCGCGGTGGATCATCACCGGACGCTTCTTCTGACCGTCGGCATCGGTGTATTCCAGACCGAAACGCTCGGGCAGGTTGTAGTCCACCTGGACCGTACCCAATTGCCACTCACGACCGATGGCATCCTTCACCATGAAGTCGAGTTTCGGACCGTAGAACGCGGCCTCGCCTTCCACCTCAACGGTGTTCAGACCCTTCTCGGCAGCGGCCTCGATAATGGCACGTTGCGCCTTCTCCCAGTTTTCGTCCGTACCGATGTACTTCTCCTTGTTGTTGGGGTCGCGCAGGGAAACCTGAGCTTTATAGTTGTCGAACTTCAAAGTCTTGAAGATGTAAAGAATGATGTCAATCACCTTGCAGAACTCCTCCTTGATTTGGTCGGAGGTGCAGTAGAGGTGGGCGTCATCCTGCGTAAAGCCTCTAACCCTGGTCAGACCGTGCAGCTCACCGCTCTGCTCGTAACGATAGACGGTGCCGAACTCCGCGAGACGGAGAGGCAATTCCTTGTACGAGCGCGGACGGGCGGCGTAAATCTGACAGTGGTGCGGGCAGTTCATCGGCTTGAGGAAGAACTCCTCGCCCTCCTGCGGGGTCGTAATCGGGCGGAAGGAGTCCGCACCGTATTTGGCATAGTGACCGGAAGTCTTATAGAGGTTCACGTTACCGATATGCGGGGTGATAACCTGCTGGTAACCATACTTTTTCTGCACTTTGCGGAGGAACTGTTCGAGGCGGTCGCGCAGTGCAGCACCCTTGGGCAGCCACAACGGCAGACCCTGACCCACGAGCGGGGAGAAGGTGAACAATTCCAGCTCACGACCCAACTTGCGGTGGTCACGTTTGGCGGCCTCTTCGAGGAGAGCCAAATACTCGTCGAGTTCTTTCTTTTTCGGGAAAGTGACAGCGTAGATACGGGTCAGCTGTTTGCGTTTTTCGTCGCCGCGCCAGTAGGCACCCGCCGTCTTCAGCAGCTTGATGGCTTTGATGGCGGAAGTGTCGTGCAAGTGCGGACCACGACAAAGGTCGGTGAAGGGGCCGCTCTCGTAGAAGGAGATTTGTCCGTCTTCGAGACCATCGATGAGTTCCAGTTTGTACTCGTCGCCCTTTTTAGTAAAGTAATCAAGAGCCTCAGCTTTTGGCACTTCGCGACGCACGAACTGGATTTTCTGGGAGGCCAGTTCCTTCATCTTTTCCTCGATTTTCGGGAAGTCGTCGGAGGAGATGCTGTAGTCCATGAAGTCGATGTCGTAGTAGAAACCGGTCTCGATGTGGGGTCCGATGCCGAACTTCACGCCGGGGTACAGCGACTCGATGGCGGCGGCCATAAGGTGCGCGGAGCTGTGCCAGAAGGTGTCCTTACCTTCGCGGTCGTTCCAGGTGTAGAGGGTGAGGGTGGCGTCCTCGTTGATGGGTTTGTCGAGTTCCACCAGTTGGTCGTTCACTTTAGCAACCAGCACATTACGGGCTAGTCCTTCGCTAATGGCTTGTGCCACCTCGTAAGGGGTACAGCCTTTTTCCATTTGTTTGACAGAGCCGTCAGGCAATGTAATGTTGATCATATCAATACTTTTTATCCATTTTCAAAAAAAGTCGGCAAAAGTACGAATTTTTCGGATATGGGGAGACGGGATTTTTACTTCACCCACACCTCGTCCACGAACAGCCACGACTGCTGGCCAGCGCTCAGATGCCACTCGGGAAGCTTGCCGTAGTTTCGGATGACAATCTTCACGTAGCGGGCGTTGGCCTTTCCCCGGACTTCAACATCCTGGATGTGGGCGCCTTCGGTGCGCGGAACGTTCACCTCCGTCTTGCCGAAGAGCTTGTAGTCCTTGCCATCGTCGGAGACATAGACCTCCATGGCCGTCGGGTAGAAGATCCAGGCGCGCTGTTCCTCCAACACGCCCGCACCGACCTTGCTAACCGCTTTCTTCTCCCGCAGGTCGAGAATCACCTCGCAGTCGGTGGTAAAGCCCTGCCAGCCTCCGATGCGGTAGTTGACCTTGCCGCGCAGGTTGTCCACCAACCCCGCGTCGCCGCCGGCATAGTACTGCGGATTGGGCTTGGTGACGTATGTCAAATCCTTGTCGCGGGTGTAGCGCACGTAATGCGCCTCCGCCACCTGGCTGGTCTTACCCTTCACATCCACCGCCACCGCCTTGATGGTCATGTCCTTGTCCACCAAAATAGGCTCCTTATAGAGGATACCGGTCTTCGGTGAGGGTTCGCGTCCATCGGTGGTGTAGAATATGGCATAGCCTCCGTCGCCATCCACCGGCACGGCGTGTATCTGAGCTTTCAAATCGCGCTTCGCATCCGGCTTCACCTCATCCTGTTTCTCCTTTTTGGGAGCGACGTTCTTCCGAGACAAATCCATCACCTCCGGCATCATCAGCGCAATGCGGGTCTGGTCCTGGAAAGAGACCTTGTCGGTGGAGAAGACCGGCACCGGCACGATGGCCATCTTCGGGTCGATGCGCGTCACGGGCATGTTGCCTGCGCCTCTGCCCCAGGCCTCGCCGGGTTTGTCACCCATCGTAAACACCAGCTCACCGCCCTTGGAAATCTCCTCGTAGGTGAGGTAAGAACGGGTCAGTGGCTTGCCGTTCAACGTCACCGACTGGATATACGGCTTGTCGCCATTCTTGATGATAGTCAAGGGTTTGGATTTTTCCAATTGGAGATCTACGCGGTCGAAGAGCGGGTAGCCGATGACGTACTGGTTGCTGCCCGGACAGACCGGATAGAAGCCCATCGCGCTGAAGACGTACCACGCCGACATCTGGCCGCAGTCCTCGTTGCCACACAATCCGTCGGGGTTGGAGGTATAAAGCTTGGTGAGGATCTTCTTGACCATCTCCTGCGTTTTATCGGGACGGCCCACGAAGTTGTAGAGATAGGCGGCATGATGGCTCGGTTCATTGCCGTGGGCATACTGCCCGATGACACCGGTGATATCGCTCTGCTGGCGACCGGCCATCTCGGAGGAGGAGTTGAAAAGACGGTCGAGGAACATTTCCATCTTCTTCGGACCGCCCATCATGTCGATGTAGCTGTTGAAATCGTGCGGCACGTACGTGGTGTATTGCCAACAGTTGGCCTCGGTGTAGAAGTTGTTGACCTCGCGCGGGTTGAACGGGGTCATAAAGCCGCCGTTCATCCTGCCGCGCATGAAACCGCTCGGATCCATAATGTTTTTATAGGACTGTGCACGACGGATGTATTCGTCATAAACCTTCTGATTTCCAATGGCTTTCGCGTACATGGCAATGCACCAGTCGTCGTAGGCATACTCCAATGTCTTCGACACAGACTCGTTCTCCATGTCTCCCGGCACGAAGCCGTATTTGACATATTCGGGACGGCCAAGCTTGTTGAGGTTGGCCGTGGCAATCATCGCCTCCAACATCTCGTCGGCAGGGAAGTCGTTGATGCCCTTCTGGTAGGCGTCGAAGACGACGGGGACGGCATGGTAACCAATCATGCACCATGTTTCAAACGCCGACAGTTCCCACATGGGCAGATAGCCTGACTGACGGTACTGGTTCATAAACGTGTAGAGGAAGTCTGCGCTGCGCTTACGGTCGATGATGTTGAGCAGCGGATGCAGGGCGCGATAGGTGTCCCACAGGGAGAAAACGGTGTACATCTTCCTGTTTCCGTCCACTTGGTGGATTTTCTGGTCTTCGCCACGGTAGCGGCCATCAAGGTCGGAATAGAGATACGGCGACGTAAAGCAATGATACATAGCCGTATAGAAGGTCTTAAGATATTCAGTGTTTTTGGAAACAACTCTGATTTTACCCAGTTCCTTGTTCCAAATCTCCGTCGCCTGCTTATGCACACGGTCGAAGTTGAAATCGGAGACCTCGGTCTGGTTGTTGACAGCCCCACTCATATCGACGGCGGAGATGGCCACCTTGACTACTACCTGCGTGACTTTCTCGTCGAAGTAGAGGACCGCCTTGCAGTTGGTACCCTTTATCTCCTTGACGTTCACGGGTTTGTCATCCTTGTAATAGACCACTTCCGTGGGATTGACGGAGGTTTTGAGGGAGAAGGCGCAGTACTGGTCGTCATTCCAAGCTTCAGAACGGCGGAATCCCACCAAATCATTGGCCTTCAGGGTCATATAGCTCTCAAGCGTTTTATCGCGATGCTGCAAATCGACGATAATACCGTGCTTACCGTCCTTGGGGAAAGTATAGCGGTGCACACCGACGTAGTTGGCAGCGGTCATCTCAGCATTGATACCGTTGTCAAACTTCACAGCGTAGTAACCGGGCTCCGCCTTCTCGTTGGCGTGAGAGAAAGCGAGGGCGTACTTCTCGTTGATAACAGAGGGCTCGCCAACAAACGGGGTGACGAGAATGTCGCCGTAGTCCTCGCAACCGGTGCCGTTGAGGTGGGTGTGCGAGAAGCCGTAGATACGGTTGTCACTGTAGTGGTAGGCGGAACAGCCGTCCCAACCCTCCAAACGGGTATCGGGACTGAGCTGGATGGCACCAAACGGCAGGATGGCGCCGGGATAGGTGTGTCCGTGCTCGGCAGTACCCACGAACGGGTTGACATACTGCGACTGCGCATTGCCGACAAAAACGGCGATAATCAGCGCAAAGAGGATCAAAGTTGTCTTTTTCATTTTATTGTTAATTTTATTTGATATTGTCGGTTTGTTAATATTATAAAAACTTAAAAATCAATCCCTTACAGCACCGTAATGCTTCCCACCAACTTCTGCGGCCGTCCTGCCGTGTCCGTGTACTCAATCACGTAGTTGTAAATCGTCTGATACTGGATCTGGCCACGGTACTCGCCGTACCAGCGGAAATTCTTGTCCGTGCTGTAGAAGACCAGCTCGCCCCAGCGGTTGTAGATGTAGACCTTGAAGAGGTTAATGTTGGTGGTGAAACCATCCGGAATATAGAAACAGTCGTTGAGGCCGTCGCCGCGCGATGGGGTAATGGCATTGGGCAGCACTAACTCATAGTGGCAACCCTCCACACGGATATGCGCCGTCGCGCTGCAGCCACCCTCCGTGGCTGTCACCGAGTAAATGCCCGGCGATGTTACCACGATGGTCGTGGCCGTCTCGCCCGTACTCCACACGTAGTCCTGCATCGGGCTCAACACCGTTAGCGAAGCCTCGTTGTACTCGCAGAAGTCCTCCGTCAGCATCTCAATGCGCAATGCCGTGTCAATGACCGTGAGCTGCAACGTCACCACGCTGTCGCAACCATTGACGGTCTGCAGGTTCTGCACCCGCGTGAGCTCGCCCGCCCCTATCGTCTCCTGCGGGCTGATGGTGAAACCGTTCGCGTTGTAACCTTCGCCTTCGCAGACCGTGGCTTCGACAAGTTCAGCCACCACTGGGTTGACCGTCAAAAGCAGAACGACCATGCTGTCGCAGTGACCTGTAGCATGGTGTTGCTCGAAGGTGTAAACGCCCGCCTCGGCTGTCTGATCCGCCGTAACATCGAAATTGTATTCTGTATAAGTTTCACCCTGGCAGACACTTGCGGTTACCGTATCGACAGAATTCGGCCACACATTGACCGTCACTATATTGCTATAGACCGTGCCGCAACTTTGGCTCACCCACGCGCGGCGCAGCGAGAAAGCGTAGGCCGCGGCGTTCGGGTAGGTGTAGCCCTGGGCATTGGCCGTACCGGGCGCAGGTGCCCAGTCCGTACCGTTCGTGCTTATCTGCCACTGGTAGCCGCCATTGTTGCCGCCCGAGGCCGCCGTGCCCGTGAACGGGGCAATGTCCTCACCGTCGCACACCTCTTGCGAGGCGGCGATAGTGCCGGGCGTCAGTTCGCCATTCAGCGTGTTGAGCGTCACCGAGGCTGTGGCCATACAGCCAATATGGTCAGTCACCGAGAAGGTGTACGTTCCTGCCGGACGGTTGCTAATGGAGGTCGTCGTAGCGATATTCGTGCCCGAGGCGTTCGTCCAAGCATACGTCATCGGGGTCTGCCCGCCCGTGACCGTGGCTGTGGCAGAGCCTGTGGATTCGCCGTAGCAGGTGATGTGGGTGACATTGCCGATGTTGGCTGAAATGTTGTCCACAGAGAGGTGATACGTCACCACGCTGTCGGCTCCGTGCGAGGTGAGTAGCGTCACCACATGCGTGCCCGCCGCTGTATAGCTGTGACCGTGCCAAGTTAAGGGCAAGTCGGTGGCGCAGACGGTGGTGTCAACGGTATTGGTAACGTTATAATACACCACAACATTTAGCGTTATGATGCTGTCGCAGCCGACTGCATTGGTCATATACTGGGTGTACGAGCCAGCTTGGCCATACGGGATTCCGTTATACTGAATGGGCAGGGCATTTTCGATGACAGCCGTGTCGATTATGGCGTTCGTGACATGGTTTACGGTCAGATGCATCGTCACTACCGAGTCGCAGCCGAGAACATTGACATACGTATGCGGATAATCGCCGGAAGTGGTGTACGTCACGCCGTTCCACACAATGCTTTCACACACAGTGGTATCCAGCTCCGAATAGACGGAGGCTCGGAATGTGACGGCAATCGAGGTGTCCACCGAGCATCCGGATGTATCATAGATAGTGAAAGTATAGACAATAGTGGTGTCGTGGTCGAGATCCGCCGGCGGTTGGATGGTGAAGACCGAATCGTTGACCGGTGTCACCCACGGTCCTTGTGCTGTGGAGTAGTCGAAGACAAAGGTCGCTTCCGGCAACGCTTCAGTACTCAAGGCCAATTCCCAACCGAAGATGTAGCCGTTGTCCACGCTCCAACCGTCCATCACCTCAATAAACCAAGAGCCGTTCAGCGGACAGCCTATCAGGTTGTTGAACGAATCGTCGGGATGGTAGAAGTGCGTGCCGGCCGCCACGTTGGAGGAATCAACAATGCCATTATGCTCGTTCTCAGCACGGTAAATCAGGCTTCCCTCGCCCGGCGCATACGTGTAGCCCTGCGTAGTGTTGTTCGACCAGCAGTAGTTCCAGCCATTGCCCGGTTCGTTTCCGAAAGCAGTCGCGTCGCAAGTGCTCACAGAATAGTCGTATGCATTCCCTATGAAAGTGCTCACATCCAGATTTGAGCCGCTCTGCCAGCCGCGCGACGAAGGCGCTATCTGCGAGTTGCAACTTGAATTACCCCAACCTCCATATTTCAACAAATCCGCTTTTTGCCCATTGGGACAGGTGATATTGATGTAGAGGTCACCAATCCAGGAGTGCTCCATGTTGAGACGCACGTAGTAGATGTCGTCCACACTCTCTATCGTGTCGCCGGGAGCGTAGGCCGAGAAGGTTAGCGGCGACTGGTAGGAACAACCGTATGGGTCGCAGGCGTATCCGTCGGGCAGGAAGATGGTGTCGGACAAGGAGAGTGTTGTCTCCCGGTTGCCCAAGAGGATGTTGCTGCCCGGCTGGTAGCCCACCGTCACCGTATAAGAGCCGCCCGCACAGAGCGAGGTGTCAATATCCACCGAAATGATCGGGTCGTATGTGGATGTCACATAGTGTTCCGCGGTAACAGAGCATCCGTAATTGTCCACCACCGTCACCGAGTAGAGGCCGGCTGCGGTCACCGAAATGGACTGCGTTGTGTCGCCGGTATTCCACAGATAGGAAGAGGCGTAGTCGGCGGTAAGGGCCACGGAAGAGTCGAGACACATTACAGAAGGACCCGAAATATGGTATGGAATGACGGGATAGGTGTTCAGTGTCATCACCACCGTGCTGTCCGCACCGGTAGCAGCGATAAGGACCGCGTTCTGCGTGCCGGTCTCCGTGAAGGTAATCCCATTCCATGTAAACGGCAGTTCACCAGCACAAACCGTGGAATCCACTGAGTTTGTCACGTTGGGGTAAACTGTCAGGGTTAGGGTTAGGATGCTGTCGCAGCCGGAGACATTCGTCAGGTATTGGGTGTACGTTCCGGCTTCGACATACGTGCTGTCGTTATAGTGATAGGGCAAGGCGTTTTCGACAATGGCCGTGTCGAAAGTGCCGTAGGTGGTCGGAATCATCGTCACCGTCATGGTGATGGTGCTGTCCGCGCCGGTATGAGCCTGGATGGTGGTCGTCTTCGTGCTCGCCACCGTGAACACGCTGTCGTTCCACGTGAACGGGAAAGCGGCTTCGCAGACGGCGGAATCAATTTCCGACGTGACATTCGGGAAGACCGTTAGCGTGATATTGAGGATGCTGTCGCAGCCGACAGCGTTCGTCAGCAATTGGGTGTAAGTGCCGGCTTCGACATACGTGCTGTCGTTATATTGATAGGGCAAGGCATTTTCGATGACAGCTAACGTCACCGTGCCGTAGGTCGTCGGGGATTCCGTCACCGTCATCACTACTACGCTGTCCGCGCCCGTGGCGGTCTGCAGCAGCACACTGTCAGTGCCCGCCGCCGAAAACACCACGCCGTTCCAGGTAATCGGGAAACCGCCCTCGCAGACGATGGAATCCACCTCTACCATCACGTTGACCTGGAGGGTAAGAATGCTGTCGCAACCCGCCGCATTCGTCAGGTACTGGGTGTAAATGCCGGCTTCGACATACGTGCTGTCGTTATATTGGATGGGCAGGGCGTTCACGTTGACGAGGGTGTCGAAGGTTCCGTAGGTGGTCGGGAGCATCGTCACCGTCATGGTGATGGTGCTGTCCGCGCCCGTATGAGCCAGAATCGTGGTCGTCTTCGTGCCCGCCGCCGTGAATACGCTGTCGTTCCAGGTAAACGGGAAGGCGGTTTCGCAGACGGCGGAGTCGAGTTCGGAAGTGGCGTTGGAGAAGACCGTCAGCGTGATGGTGAGGATGCTGTCGCAACCGGCGGCATTCGTCAAATATTGCGTGTAGGTGCCAGCTTCGACATACGTGCTGTCGTTATATTGATAGGGCAAGGCGTTTTCGATGACGGCCAACGTCACCGTGCCATAAGTCGTCGGCACCACAGTGAGGTTCATTGTGATGGTGCTGTCCGCGTCGGTGTGGGCCAGAATCGTGGTAACTTTTGTGCCCGCTTCCGTGAACACACTGTCGTTCCAGATGATGGGCAGGATGCCTTCGCAGACGGTGGAATCAAGCTCAGAAGTAACATTGGGGTAAACCGTCAGCGTGAGGGTGAGGATGCTGTCGCAGCCGGCCGCATTTGTCAAGTATTGAGTGTAAGTACCGGCTTCGACATACGAGATTTCGTTATATTGATAGGGCAAGGCGTTTTCGATGACGGCTGTGTCGAAGGTGCCGTAGGCGGTTGGAATGACCGTGAGGGTCATCACCACGGTGCTGTCCGCGCCTTCTGCGGACAAAATGGTGGTAGACTTCGTGCCCGCCGCCGTGAACACGCTGTCGTTCCAGGTGATGGGCAATTCGCCTTCGCAAACGACGGAATCGATGAAGGAAGTCACATTCTCGTAAACGTTAATAACGATGGTAAGGATGCTGTCGCAGCCAGCTGCATTAGTCAAGTATTGGGTGTATGTACCGGCTCCGGCATACGTGCTGTCGTTATAGTGATACGGCAAGGCATTTTCGATGACGGCCAGCGTCACCGTGTCGTAGGTCGTCGGGGATTCCGTCACCGTCATCACCACCACGCTGTCCGCGCCCGTTGCGGCCTGCAGCAACACACTGTCGATACCCGCTGCCGCAAACACCACGCCGTTCCAAGTGATCGGGAAACCGCCCTCGCATACGACGGAATCGAGATAGTTCGTCACGTTGGGGTAGACGGTCAGCGTGAGGGTGAGGATGCTGTCGCAACCGGCGGCATTTGTGATGTGCTGGTCGTAAATTCCTTCTTCGACATACGAGATATCGTTATATTGAAGGGGCAAGGCGTTTTCGATAACAGCCGTATCGAAGGTGCCGTAAGTGGTCGGAATGACGGTCAGCGTCATCGTAATAGTGCTGTCCGCGCCGGTGTGGGCCAGGATGGTGGTCGTTTTTGTTCCCGCTGCAGTGAAGATACTGTCGTTCCAAGTGATGGGGAGCTCGCCCTCGCAAACGGTAGAGTCGATTTCAGAAGTCACATTCGGGAAAACTGTCAGGGTGAGGGTGAGGATGCTGTCGCAGCCGGCGGAATTTGAAAGAAGCTGATCATAAATGCCTGCTTCGATATACGAGATTTCGTTATAGTGATAGGGCAAGGCGTTTTCGATGACGGCCGTATCGAAAGAGCCATAGGTGGTCGGAATCATCGTCACCGTCATGGTGATGGTGCTGTCCGCGCCGGTGTGGGCGAAAATGGTGGTTGTCTTCGTGCCCGCCGCCATGAAGACGCTGTCGTTCCAGGTAAACGGGAAGGCGGTTTCGCAGACGGCGGAATCAAGATCGGAAGTGACATTGGGGAAGACCGTCAGGGTAAGCGTGAGGATGCTGTCGCAGCCGTCAGAATTCACCAGCAACTGGGTGTAGGTTCCGGCTTCGACATACGAGATATCGTTATATTGAAGGGGCAAGGCATTTTCGATAACAGCTGTGTCGAGGGTGCCGTATGTGGTCGGAATGACGGACAGCGTCATCGTAATGGTACTGTCTGCGCCGGTATGGGCCGGAATGGTTGTCGTTTTCGTTCCTGCTGCGTTGAAGACGCTATCGTTCCAAATGACGGGGAGCTCGCCTTCGCAGACAGTAGAGTCTATTTCAGCTGTAACATTCGGGAAAACCGTCAGGATGAGGGTGAGGATGCTGTCGCAGCCGTCAGAATTCACCAGCAACTGGGTGTAGGTTCCGGCTTCGACATACGTGCTGTCGTTATATTGATAGGGCAAGGCGTTTTCGATAATGACCGTGTCGAAGGTGCCGTAGGTGGTCGGGACCACGGAAACATTCATCACCACCAGGCTGTCCGCGCCGGTGGAGGCTGTCAACGTGGCCACCAGTGTGTCTGCTTGCGTGAACGTCACCCCGTTCCAGGTGAACGGCAGCGCACCCTCACAGATAGTACTGTCCGCCGCATTAGTCACATTGCTCAGTACATTCAACACAACAGTCAGCGTACTGTCGCAGCCCGCCGCATTGGTCAACAATTGCGTGTAAGAGCCCTCCCCGGAATAAACGCTGTCGTTGAGATGATAGGGCAGGTTGTTTTCCAGAATAGTGATGGTCAGCGTGTCGGCAGTGGCCGCATGCACCGTCAAGGTCAGCGTCACCAAACTGTCGCAGCCATGCACGGTGGCGAACGGATACTGGATAACGGACCATGCGGGCGTTCCAACACCGAAAGTCGTATCTATCAAGCCGTTGAGATAATGATACGGCAGGTCGTTCTCGCAAAGGGTGAGACTGGTATCGGTGAAAGTGGAGTGGTTCACCGTCAAATGCAGCGTCACCACCGAGTCGCAACCGTTGGCCGCCGTGAGATAGTAGCGACTGGTATCGTTGCTCTCGTAATAAGTCACACCGTCAATCCACGTCAGCGAGTCGCACACCTCAACCTCATAAACGGAACTGGCAACCGGCATGCCCGCCAGCGTCAGATGCACCACGCTGTCGCAGCCGTCAACTGTCGGGAGCGTGATGAGGTAGGTACCCGTGTCGGCGAGAAGCGTGTCGTGGTAAAGGTACGGGAAGTCGTTGACGCAAATCCCGATGGTGTCCGCCACCTCGTAAACAGGCAGGAAAACGAGCCGCAGCACCGTGGTACTGTCGCAACCGCCCGCCGCCGTGTCGTGTCGGATAAAGAGGTCATTGCTGTCGGAAACGCTCGTCAGCTCAAAGCCGAAACGGTTATATTCGGTAACATTGGCGCACAGCGTGTCATAAATCTGCACGTAATTGTATTCCTGCGGATAAAGGGTACGGCACCAATTCAGTTCGCCGCAACCGCCCGTAGCTGTAACGCAGATGTCCATCGAGTCGGCATAGACCCCGAACAGCAACGTAATACTGTAGGAATCCTCTCCTGGCAGCACGATGAGACTGTCAGGCACTGTCCACACCACATTCTGCAACCCCGCAAGGGAATCGATCGAGTACGTGTATTCGCCACCCTGGCAAGGCCAGCCCTCACCCTCAATGGCGGGCGGATTGTCGGTGTTAGGCGTGACGGAGAGGTTCAATATCACTAAACTGTCACAGCCGTAGCTGTCATACCCGGCCACAATAGTATCTTGATAAAATCCTGTCTCTGTTGGGGTTATATCAAATCCATACGTTGTATAATGATTATTGACACAGATGGTGTCTTCTATAATCCGATAGTTCTCACGCACCTCCAACTCTAAGACATAGGTGCTGTCACAATAACTCGACTCAGAGTTCGCACTGCGGGTAAAGGTATGGTGGCCCGCTGCGGGTGTCAGCACTTCGAAACCATACCCTAAATAGTCTTGACCCTGGCAGATAGAATCGTAATAGGTGATAGTCGGGCCCTCCACCACACGAATGCGGGCGTAAAGGTTCGAACAGAAGACCGCACCGTTGCTGGTGATGTAGAGCGTGGCAGCCACAGTGTATGTACCCGCTTCAGCATAGCTGTGAACAGCTTGCATGCCAGTCACTGTCGGTGTGCTATCGCCGAAGTTCCAGACCACGCTGTCGCACGGATAGTTGACCTCCACATTGAAGTTGATGGGCTCATACGGGCAGAACTTTGTGCCCGGCGGCAGGTCGGTGTTTAGGATGCCGTTCACGTAGAGCTGCTCCTTGAGCGGCACGGCCTTGGAACCGGCAGCATAGCCGTACGACTCGTGGAAGCCGAGGCCGTAGCAGTGGGCGATGAAGCCGCCGTCGCAATGCAGCGTGTGCGTACCGTTGGCGATATGCCGGCGCACAAACGCGTAAGAGGCGTTGCCGACCACGGGTGCGAACTGCCCGCCGATATTGACACCGTCGAGAGTCACGCCGCTGGCTTCGGCGGCCGGCACCACAATGTTGACGTAGTGGTCGGTGATGCCCGGCGAGTTGAAGGTTGCAAAGGTGATGTCGTTGAGCATCTGCTCGGTAGGCGGAATCCAGACCATCGACGGGTCACTGCGCTCCTGCGGATTGCCCTGCACGGCACCGGCGATGTAGAGATAGACTCCGGCAGGCTCGGATGTCTCCAAATAGCAGGAGCCCTCGTTGCCGGGGAGCTGGAATTCATACGTCTGGCGCGACTGGATGGTGGCCAACAGCGTGCCATTCTTCCGGATTTCGGTATTGTCGCGTAGCGCCGTCACCCGCACCACATCGAAATTCTGGCTCTCCGTGGAGGTGATGGCGAAATTGCGGCCCCAATACTTGACGCCGATGGCTTGCTCCACCAAATGGTCGGAGTAGGAGTTGTCAATGGGCACCAGGGCGCAGACGTTGCCGTTGAAGACCGCCACCGGTTTGTTGTCGTGCGACTGGATCAGCGTACCCGACAGGTCTCCGAGCGTGCCGCCATACTGCGACAGCCCAAGGTAGGTCTGGCCTGCCTGCAACGTCACCGTGAAGGTCTGCTGTGCAGGATGGCCGCCCTGCAACGCCCGCGACGGCGTGATGTCCACCTCCGTGTTGTCTACCGTTGCCACAATGACGAACTCCGCATTCATCATCGGCATGTACGTTTGCAGGACATATTCGTCGGACAAAGCCTCCACAGGCAGCACGTCCGTGACATCAAAGCTGCTGGTGTTGTAGTTGGCAGCATACACCGAGACCGAATCGGTAGTTTCCACCAAGAGACCGAAATCGCCCGCCACATCCGCTGCCTGCGGATAGGCCTGCGACACGGGGATTGTGACAGTCGTCACGGAATGGTCGGCGACGGCGAACGACATACTCCAACCGGTGCGCGGATTGCTCACCGTGCCAGTACAAGCCTCCTCCGCTGATATGTTCAGCGTGATCGAGGGCGTATGGAAGTGGTTGCGCAGATACGACAGCCAGAAAGTCTTGCCCACCGATGCCGGCGAGCCCAACGAGTCGGACAACATCGACGACGGAATCACATACACCGATGCCGTATCGACGCACTCGCCGCCATTGCTGGCAATGACCGTGTATTCCGTCGGCAGGAGCGGCGACACCTGTACCACGTTGGTGTCCTCGTTGCTGTGCGCCCAATAGTAATGCTGTGCTCCAGGCGTGGCCGTGAGCTGGATGTAGTAGCCCTGACAGTTGTCGGTAGGTACCTCCAAGGCGTAAACCGTGGTATTCAACGTCTCGAACGTCACCTCATAAGCACCCTGATCTACGATGTTGCCGCAGGCGATGCGCGGGTCATCCTTCAAATCCGTGGGCCATGAAACCCACTGGTTGTCACCCGCATCCACCGCAGGCGACTGCGCCGTCAGCGTGTAATCGTCAGCATCGTTCGTGAAAACGCCGGGCGTGTCGTCCCACAAATTGTGGTCGCCGATAATGTTGCCGCCCACGTTGAGCGCATGGCCGGGGTTGTAGATGACAATGTTGTTGTACATCCGCAGTTTCAGTACGTTGGTGATGGAATCGTTACCGCCGGTACCCGTGGTGTCTGACCCGGAACCGCCTCCAGAGCCACCACCACCGCCGGGATCACCGCCAGAACCGCCACCGGGATCGCCACCAGAACCGCCGCCTGAGCCACCTCCGGAGCCTCCACCAGAGCCTCCTTCGTTAGAACCTCCACCAAAATCGTCACCGTTGACCGCATAAAGTTCAACCGTATCGTGCGAGCGCAACTCGTACGCGCCGATGTCAATGACCTCCGCGAAGATACGGTCTTTCGTGACCATATCCTTCGACCAGCTTGCGCAATCGTTATTACCCTGATTGACCGCCGGGGAATTCGGCCGCGGCCGATAGTCAAAACGCCGGTCAACAAACAACGTGTCATGGGCACCTACAATATTATATGCTGGAACCTCATCAAGGTTAATGTCCTGCGAATACTTGTTGTTGACAATGATATTGTTACACAAAACTAAGGCATCCGTATCCATCGACAAAACAGTTGTAAGTATCTGCGTGTCAATATATTGTTCAAAAGCTCCAATATCCACAATCTCCTCATAGATACGAATATCGTCCTCCATATCACTCCCCCACCCCACACAGGCGTTGCTGCCAGCATTCACCGCAATGCTCGTCGGACGCAAACGGTAGTTATAGTCGTTATCCACAAACAGCGTATCATTGTCCTCCACAATATTGTTTGCAGGTATATTGCTAATATTCAGATTGTTGGAATACTTGTTATTGATAATGATATTGTTGCAGAGCGTCCAATCCGTGCCAGGTTCATCCCCAAGGAAGGCGATGGCCGTGTCATACTCGACCCGAGGCTCGAACGCGCCGATGTCGATAACGTTCTCATAGACACGGGTTTTCTCGCACAGGTCGGAAGCTAACGTGCAACAGATGTTGTCACCCGCATTGACAGCCGCAGAATTCGACCTCGGCGTGTAGTCGTACATGCTGTGAACGAACAAATCCTCGCCTGCGGACAGAATATTGTGCCCCGCATCCACCTGGGCGTTCGTGCTCACCGCATTCGGATTGTTGACGATAATGTTGTTGCAGAGCGTCAGCGTGTGGTTCTCTTTTTGCAACACGGCGACCACGGAATCCTCCTCCGTGGTGGATTGTTCAAACGCGCCGAAGTCAATGGTATCCTGATAGATACGACCTACATCGGCCATATCCAAGCCCAATAGACAGCAGTCGTTGTTGCCCACGTTGATGACAATGGAGTTCTCTCGCGGCGTGTAGTCCAGCACATTGTCGCGGAACACATCATGATGATCCACAAGCAAGTTGAAGGCGGAAACCTCGTCATCGCTCACAGGGTTCGTGCCGCTGTTGTTGATAATGATATTGTTGCAGAGGTTCAGCTGATGACCTTCCCGACCGTACACCACAAAAATGTCGGAATCGGAGAAGTGGGTGATTTCATACGCGCCGATGTCAATAATGTCCATGTAAATACGATTGCCATCCTTGAGGTCGGTCGCCAACGGACAGCAGTCGTTGTTGCCCTGATTGACCGCCGCACTGGTCGGACGGGGCATATAGTTCAGCTCGTTATCCCTGAACACTTGATCATTGTCAATCAACAGATTGTTGCCCGGCGTGTTCATGTCGTTCACGCTAAAGGACCGTATATTGTTGATAATAATATTGTTGCAAACCGTCATCTGATGGTTCTCCTCCTGCAATACCGCCACATACTGCGGCTCCGGCCAGAACTCAAAAGCACCGATGTCGATGGTATCCTGGACGATACGGTCGCGCTTGGCAATATCCACAGGCAGGTCGTTGCAGTCGTTGCGGCCCCGGTTCACGGCAGGAGAAACCTCTATCAGCCGGAAATCATAATTCGCGTCGCGGAAAATCGCCACAGTATCCTGAACCAGATTGCAATACGCCGTATCAAGGCCAAACCAAGTGTTCGTATTGGCGGCGAAACGGTTGTTAACGATGATGTTGTTGCAGAGGTACAAGGAGGCGGATGACCGTTCGCAAACGATGCCGTTGTAGTCGGGGTCCATGTAGCCGCCGCCATCGCCTCCGCCGCCTCCCCAGCCGCCACCACCTCCGCCACCGCCGGCGTAGTTGGTGTCGTAATAAACGGGGTTCTCGAACGCACCGATGTCGATACGGCCACCGCTGATACGGGTCACCGTGTCAATATCGGTGGGCAGATTGTTACAGCCGTTGTCGCCGGCATCCACCGCGTCGGAGTGCATGGTCAGACGGAAATCCAAAAGCTCGTCACGAAACACCTCCACGAGGTCGTTGACAATGTTGCTCTCGGGCACCGGCGAGAAGTTGACGTTGGACGCATACGGGGAGTTCAGGACGATGACGTTGTTGCAAAGATTCAGCGTGGTGCCGGAATCCTGATACACCACCGCCCGCTGGTTGTCAATGTAAATCTCAAACGCACCAAGGTCTATCACCTCATGCAGCACACGAGTCGTGTCCACCAGATCAAACGCCCACGTACAGCAGGCATTCAAGCCGGCATCCACGGCGACAGAACCATCCAACAGCTTGTAATTCTGATACTTGTCAACAAAAACATAGTCATTGTCCGCCACCAAGTTATGCGGTCCTGCAGTCACGTTCACATTGCTGTCAGCGGAATGGTTGTTGTTCAGGATATTGTTGCAGAAAGTCAGGTTGCCGTTCTCCTCCTGGTAGATACCAAACTGCCGCGACCAGAAACGCCGTTCAAACGCGCCGATATCAATCACCTCGTTTTCCACACGCAGTGTTCCCGCAAGGTCAAGCGTGTCGGACATACAGATGTTGCTTCCCGCGTCAATCGCTACACTGCTGTCTGCTAACATAAAGAGCGTAAGGTCGCCGACAAAAACGCCGGAACCGTTCTGCACCAAGTTGTTGTCATCCACCGTCACGTTGACATTCGAATCGGCGTAGTTGTTGATTATGATATTGTTACAGAAGTGCAAAACAGCCGTACCTTCCTTCAGCACAGGGTAGTTGATGACCGGCGGGCGGTACTCATACGCGCCGATGTCAATGGTGCCGCTCAACACACGATCCTCGCCGTTCAGGTCGTTGGCGATTCCCGACGCGCAGGTATTCTGCCCCGCATCGATAATCGCGCTCTGCGCCTTCGGCCGGAAGTTGATGTACGGATTCAGAAAGATTTCCGCACTGTCAGTCAGGAAGTTGTTCGTCTCCACCGCCACGTTAATGTTCGTGTCGGCGTGGTTGTTCAGGATAATATTGTTGCAAAAATGAAGGTCACCTGTACCTTCCTTAAACACAGGGTAATAGGCGCGGTCGTAGCGGATTTCGAAAGCACCGAGATCCACCGTATAGTTCATCACACGTCCCTCACCGGTAAGGTCGGAAACTATGACGGAGACGCAGTTGTTATCACCCGCATCCACCGTCGCACTGTTCGACTGCACGCAGAAGTTGGCGTATGGATGGAGAAACACCAGCTCGCTGTTGGCCACGAGGTTGTATGCCGTCACCGCAACATTGACATTGCTGTCCGCATGGTTGTTGATTATGATGTTGTTACAGAACGTCAAGTTCCCATCAGTCTCCTGAAAGACAGGGAATTGATCCTCCACATAGCGGGTCTCGAAAGCACCGATATCCACCGTGTCGTGCTGCACGCGCGCATTGCCAGAGATGTCGTTGGCAATATCCGCGACACAGCCATTATTACCCGCATTCACCACAGGAGCATCCGATTTCGGGTGGAAGTTCAGATGGTCGTTAAGGAAAACGCCGGAACCGTCGGCAAGGTAGTTATTCGACGATAGTGCCGTATTGACATTATTCCCACTGAAGTTATTGATAATAACGTTGTTACAGAACGTCAGTATGCCTTCAATATCCTGAAAAACCGCATAGTTGACGAAATAGGGATACTCGAAAGCGCCGAGATCAACGGTATCGTTGTACTTTCGGAGGATGCCGTTCAAATCGTACAGCCAGGTGGCGTAGGTGTTGCTGCCAAGGTTGTAGACCAGCGACGGCATCACGATGTGGAAGTCTGTGTAGCTGTTGGCGAAGAGGGGATACTGGCCGAAGAGGTTGTAGGTGGCGGTGACGTTGGAGGAACTGTCCCCGTTGTTGACTACCACGTTGTTGCGCACCGACAGCGAGCCGCCGTCCTCCATCAGGAGGGCGTAACCCGACTGCGCCCTTCCCGTGAGGAAGGCCGAGACGGTAAGCAGACACAACAACAGGGTACGTTTCATCATCGATTAGTCGCCGTTACCCTCCGTTTCAACGTCCTTCACGCAACGCACGGAGAGACCGTGATAAATGTGCCGGTCGCCGGACATAAGCCCACGTTCCGAATAACCCAGATAACGGACGTATGTGTAATCTGTACTCGACTCCTTGCGCGCCGAGGTCATAAAGTAGCAGTTGTAGTTAAACGCGCCGAGATTATTGTCATATACACCTGCGGGCTGGGCCGTAAAGAGCGTAATATTGTTGGATGTCAAGTCGTTACCCACTGCACAAGAGGTAGTAGAGGTGCTCCAATGGTCGGTGGAAGCCAGTGCTTTGCCAATATAGTCGGGGTTGTTGCCGCAAAGGTTGTTGGCATCGTATTTGAGAAACGCGGCCATCTGGTCGAACTCGGCGGGAGACGGAAGATGCCAGCCTTCCGGACAGATGCCCTGCATGCCGCTCGGGTTTGCTGTGGAGCCGGTGGAGCTATTGGTACCCCGCCAGGCGGCAGTTCGGTTGTAGAGCAGTCCGTACACCTGCGTTTCCGCCTCGGAAGTGTAGGGGTTGTAGTAACGAGGATCGGAAGTATTGCTGGTACCCTGCAAAATCTCTGCCCCGTCGCTGTAGTGCTTGGTGCGGAGGTTCTCGCGCATCCAGCACTGGTCGCCGATGACCACGGTCTTGTAAACATTGCCATCATAGTCAGCCACGGTGCCGCAATTGGTACCGTAGTTCTGGGTGATGGTATTGTTGACGATGTTGCCGGTGGTGCCTGCCATGCCGAAACCGTTGTCAGCGCGGTTGTAGCAGAGCACGCTGTTGAGCAGTTGGCCGTTGTTCTGCACGTAGGCACCGCCGCCCTTGGCCTGGCTGGTCTCCGCCGTGTTGTAGGCCATGTTGTTCATCAGCACACAGTGGGTCACGGTGCCGCCGTCAATAAGTGCGCCCGCGCCATTGCCCGTGGTACGCCCGTAGCGCACGACACAGCCCTCAAGCGTTCCTCGCACCGTGGCGATGCGGTGCGTGTAGTCGCCCGACAGAATGGTGCAGAGCGTCGGGTTCACCCAGTTGCTGTTGTAGCCCGGTGCTAACTTGTGAGTTTGGTCCGTGCCCGTGCTGGTGAGCTCGTAACCGCCCGTGACCGTCACACCTGTAGGAATGGTGATTTCCGATGTCAGCGTGTATTCGCCCACCATCAGATGGATGACGGTGTTGTTGTTGGCGTTGGTGAGCGCGGCCTGCAGCGTGTAGGCGTTCTCCCAGCTCAGACCGTTGGCGCTGCCCGCACCGGTAGGCGTGGCATACAGATGGGTCTGCGCCTGTGCGCCCATCCCCCACCCTGCCAGCAGGATTATGGTCCATAGTAGTTTTTGTCTGTTCATATTCTTGATATTACTTGTTATCGACTTTACTTCTCCGTGACGCCTAGGGCTCACTTCGCTCACCCTAGGTTGACACGTGTCGGGCTTTCAGCCCTTTTGGATGCCTCTTCGAGGCTTCTTAAAGAAACTTTTATTCTTTATTCTGCATTCTTCATTCTTCATTCCTTAATCGTTCTTAAGGCACCGCACGGAAAAGCCGTAGGACATGTTCCGGGTGTGGCGGGTGATTGAGTTACTGTAGTAATAGTATTCCCGTTGCCATAGCTCTGAGCCGCTTTGGGTGGAAGACCAGATGCTGGTAAATTCGCCAAAGCTGTAGTATGAGCTTCCTGATGATTCCTTGTAGCCGGTAGGATTGGCGGTAAACCAAGTGGCATTGTTCTTGCTCTGTTGCTGATAACCCACACAACATTGAGAGTTACTGTTCCACCATCCAGAATTACTGGAAAGGGCTTTGGCAATATAGTTTGTATTGTTGTCACAACGGTATTTGGGCTGGGATCCCACGTAGTTCGTGAGTTGCGTCAATTCGGCATCGGTGGGCACATGCCAGCCGTCGGGACAGAGATGACGGAGGGAGTCCGTTCCGCACTTCACCTCCAAATCGAGACCACCATACTGCGAACCGCCGTCGGAATAAAAACGCAGCGTGAGAGCCCCAGCAGTGGAATTCACCGACAAAACACCCGTGCCCCTATATTCGCCTATCAGATTGTCCGTACCCACACCGTCATACACGTAAAGTTTATCGCAACAATTTTCCGTCACGTAACGGCCAATCAACGACAATTGCTGTCCCTCCACTTCGGGCAAAATCACCAGGTATCCATTGCAGTTGCTGGAATAATTCCCGTCCTCACCGCCATTGTCGTAAATCCGCATGCCACAGGTAGTGACAGTGTCCCATCCCGAGACGGGCATATTATAAACGGCCGTGCTGGTGGCGGGCGCCAATCCCAAAACAGCATAGCCATTGTAAAGGTAACCGTATTTCTGGAGAATTTCGGCGTTCATAAAACTGTAATAACCATCAAAACGAAGCGATTGGTTCATGTTCATATCGCTGTTGTAGAGGGGGATAAGCGTACCGTCACTGAAGTGGGTGGTGCGGAGGCTCTCGCGCATCCAGCACTGGTCGCCGATGACAACGGTCTTGTAGACATTGCCGTCGTAGTCCTGCACGGGACCGCAGCCTAACGGGGTATTGTTGGTGATGGTATTGTTGATGAGCGTGGAACCACTACCGGCCACGCCCGCCCCATCATCGGCGCGGTTCTGGGTGACAACACAGTTCAGCAGCTGCGCGTTGTTGCGCACATAGGCACCACCGCCTCGCGCCGTGCCGTCCAACGGGTCGATGGCGTCGCACTCCTTGATGACGCAATGGCGGGCAATGCCACCGTCAAGGAAGAGGCCACCGCCAAAACCATCGGTATAGCCGTTGCGCACCACACAGCCGTCAATGACACCGCCAACCCAGGCGATGCGGTGCGTGCCCGCGCCCGAGATAATGGAACAGTAGGTCGTGTCCGTCCACCGGCTGTTCACGCCGGGGAAACGCCGCAGGTTGGTGTCTGTGCTGTGAGAATCTGTACGGTAACCGCCCCGCACGGTCACGCCGGCGGGAATCGTCACCTCGGCATTGAGACCGTAGTATCCCACCATCAAATAGACATCGCCGCTGCCAACGCCGGTGCTGTCGACAATTACCGCCAATGCAGCAGGCAGCGTCCTTTTGGCCGTCTCCCAGGTTTGACCGCTGTTGCCGTCATTCCCGTACGAGGACGACACGAACACCTGTGCGGGTGCCTGCAGCATGCATGCGCATAACATCAAAATCGGAATTATTCTCTTTATACTCATCTCTGTATATGTTCGTTCATCTCATCATCGTTTCATTATCCTCTTTCACCCAGGGCTCACTTCGTTCACCCTCACCTCTCCTTCACCAAGGGCTCACTTCGTTCACCCTGGGCTGACATACGACGCCCTTACAGGGCTTTCAAGGAATTATGTTTCAATATATTAGGGGGGGGGTAACGTTTACTCATTCTTCATTCTTCATTCTTCATTCTTCATTCTTCATTCTTCATTCTTCATTCTTCATTCTTCATTCTTCATTCTTCATTCTTCATTCCGTCAGTCTTTCACGCAGCGGACGGAAAAACCGTATCGCTGGTCAATGTAAGAACTGTGCAAGTAATTATGGTAATTAAACATGTATCGATAATATGCGGAGCTTCCATAGAGGCTTGAAGTCCAGAAAACCGCTTGGGCTTTCCAATCGCTGTAATAGTTGCTGGTGTTGAAATAGCCCACAGCATATATGCCGAACAAGGAGGCGTTGTTGGCGGACGGCTGGCAACCCACATTGCAAGTAGTGTTATTATCGTTCCAAAGTGTTTTGGCGGCCATCGCCTTGCCGTAATAGTTATTGTTGCCGTTGCACCAATATCTCGGTACGCTCTGCACATAATTGACCAATTGGTCCCATTCAGCACTGCTCGGCACGTGCCAGCCATTTGGACAGATGCCCTGCACACCACTTGGGTTGGCGTTGGAGGAGGCCGCGCCGTGCATCACCGCCGCCCAGTTGTATAGATAACCGCAGCGAATGAAAATGCTGGGGTCGGCCTGATGGTCATTCTCAGACACATAACCCCTGTAGCGGTATGGATCCGTGGAGGAGCACACCGTTCCCTCGGGAATGAGGGTGCCGTCGGCGAAACGGGTGGTGCGAAGGTTCTCGCGCATCCAGCATTGGTCGCCAAGCACAACCGTATGGTAGAGATTACCGTCGTAATCGGCCACCACGCCGCAGTCAGTGGGCCGGTTGCGGGTGATCGTGTTGCTGATGAGGCTGCCGTTGCCGCCGGCCGCACCCGCACCCTTGTCACCCCGGCATTCCGTGACCACACAGTTGAGCAACGTGCCCCCGTTCCGCACGTAGGCACCGCCGCCCTCAGCAGGTGTTCCGTCAGTATCCTCGTTGTAGGCATCGCACTCCTTGAGGACACAGTAGCGCACGACCGCATTGGCCCCGTCGATGAGAACACCACCACCGTAAGTGCTCGTAAACCCTTGGCGGATCACACAGCCGTCCAACACACCGTTCACGGTGGCGATGCGGTGGCCGCCCGCACCCGTCACGATAGTACACCAGTTGGTATCCGCCCAGTGGAGGTTCGCGCCCGGGAGCCGTCGCTGCGAGGTGTCGGTGCCCGTCGAAGTCGGGTCATAGCCGCCCATGACGGTCTTCCCTTGCGGGATGACCAGTTCCGCATCCGTGCCGTATGCACCTGCCTTCACAAAGACCGTGCCGTTCGCGCCCGTCTGTGCGAGACCTGCCGCGATCGTCTTCTTCGCAGTCTCCCACGTGGTACCCGCGCCGTTGTCGTCGGTAGCAGAGGAGGAGACGTAGATATTCTGCGCTTGAAGCTGCGACACACATACGCACAGCACTACGAACGTTAGAATGCACCGCATCATGCCCCAGACTGCGCTCCGCTTGTGTAGGGTTACTTGCACTGTGCGCGCCCCAGACTGCGGCTTCGCCTTGTCTGGTGTTACTTGCGCTTCGTGCGTTTTGCCTCTCCGAGGCTGCTTTAGGGCTCGATGCTCGTAGCCATGCCACCCCGCCCTTCGGGCATTCCTCCAAAGGAGGGGAATTGGCTGCTTAAGGAAATCATATTCAGCATTCATCATTCAGCATTCATCATTATACATTGAATCAGTCTTTTACACAGCGGACGGAAATCCAATAGTTCTTGTTCACATTGGTTGAGTTCAGGTAGGAGTCGTCGTATCGGACCCTGAACCGATAGGCATCCCCGTCATTGTACTGGGTGGCGGACCAGTAGGGTGCCTCCACCGCGAAATCGGAAAAGTTGTTGTTCCACCAGAAGCCTGCCGGCATGGCCGTGAAGCCAGTGGCATTGTTGCCGGACTGGTTATAGCCGGGATTACAACTGCTCCAGGAGTAGTTCTGCCAACCGGAAGGAGCGGCAAGCGACCGCCCGATATAGGCCGAGTTGTTGTCGCAACGGTTGGCGGGCAGGCTCCCAACATACGTAGCCAGCTGTTCCCACTCTGAACGGCTCGGCAAGTGCCAAGCGTTCGGACAAACACCCTGCACGTAAGAGGGATTTCCGTTGGAGGAGGTGGCACCGTTCATCACCCCGGACCAGTTGTAGAGCAGGCCGTATGTGCTCTGAGTGGCCGCCTGACCATTCGGGTACTTATGATCCACCTCGCCACCCGCGGCATAGTGCTTGGTGCGGAGGTTCTCCTTCATCCAGCACTGTTGCCCGATCAGCACAGTGTTATAAGTATTGCCGTCGTAGTCGGTGACGGTGGGCGCACCGGGACAGGGCTGTCCGGCTGTGGTGAAGGTGACGGTCTCGCCATAGGCTGTTCCAATGGCGTTGGTGGCATAGGCCCGAACGTAATAGGTGGTATTGGCGGCAAGTCCGGTCATACTGCTGACAAAGTTGCCCACGCCGTTGCCGTCGGAGGTGTGGTTGCCGCTCACGGTCGGGTTCTCCTCCGTGCCCCAGCAGACACCCCTTGCCGTCACCACGGAACCGCCGTCAGAGGTAATGTTGCCACCGCTCGTGGCTGTGATGGCCGATACGTTTGTAACCTGAGAGGTGGTGATCACCGGCACCGTCTGTCCGTCCACGTTCGCAATCGTCGCATCACGCAGACAGCGCACCGACTGGCCTCGGTCCTTGTAATTGTACGTCCAATCCACAGACGCCGATGAAGTGTAGATGCCAAAATAATAGCCGTAAGTCGCATTATATTCCGTGGCAGTCCAGAAACGTGCTTCACTTCTAGAAGCTGTGAACCCACCGTTCCAGTAGCCTCCCGGATAAGCCGTGAAACGGGTGGCGTTATTGGTCGATTGGTTCCATCCAGTGACACAGGTGTTATTATAATTGTCCCATCCCGTATTCGAGGCGAGCGACTTGGTGATGTAGGAAGCGTTGTTGTTACAGCGGTACATGGGCTGGGCGGAGACGTAGTTCAGCATCTGTTCCCACTCTGCACGGGAGGGCAGGTGCCAGCCGTCAGGACAGATACCTTGCACAGCACTCGGTTTGCTGTTGGAGGACGATGCGCCGTTCATAACCGCATACCAGTTATAGAGGAGCCCCGTCTTGGCAATGTTCAACGCTGTGTTCTCATAATAGCAGGGAGTTCCTTGGTTGGTCGTGCCCTGCGGGATGGCGTTGCCGTCGGGGAAGTGGGTGACACGCAAGTTCTGCTTCATCCAGCACTGGGTGCCGATAAGCACAGCATCATAGTAGTTGCCGTCGATATCAACCAAATAGCCGCAGCCAATGGGGGCGTTGCGGGTGATGGTATTGTTGATGAGGGAGCCGTCCTCGCCGGCCACGCCCACCCCGTTGTCGGCGCGGCACTCCGTAACCACGCTGTTGATGAGCACGCCGTTGTTGCGCACATACACGCCGCCACCTTCCGCGCTGTAGTCATCGTCGTCGATGGCATCGCACTCCTTGACCACACAATAGCGGGCTGTGCCGCCGTCAAGCAGCAGACCGCCGCCGATGGTGGAGGAATGGCCCATACGCACTACACAACCCTCAAGGATGCCGTTCACCGTGGCGATGCGATGGCCGCCCGCACCGGAGATGATGGTACACCATGTGTTGTCGGTCCAATGGGCATTCACACCGGGCAGCCTCCGCAACGTGGTGTCCGTGCCCTCGGAAATCTGTTGATAGCCACCCTTGACAATGACGCCCTGTGGAATGATGAACTCGGCCGTTGTGGCATAGTCGCCCGCCATCACATAGACGGTGCCGTTTGTGCCAGCCGCCGCAATACCCGCTTGTACAGTTTGCTTGGCCGTCGCCCACGAGGAGCCGTCTCCGGAATCATCCGTCGCTGCAGAGGAAACATACACAACGGTCTGCGCCCCTGCGGAGAAAAACAAACCGAAGCACAACATCAGACACAACCAATTGACTATTAAAATATTGCTATTTCTAAAAAAAGTAAACCTATCCGCCATAGTGACAATTTTAGGCGGCAAATATACACTTTTTTACAACAAGAAATCACCTCGTAGAGACGCAAAATTTTGCGTCTCTACAGCACCGTAATACTTCCTTTTAACTGCGCCGGCCGACCCGCCATGTCCGTGTATTCAATCACGTAATTGTAAATCGTCTGGTACTGGGTCTTGCCGCGGTATTCGCCGTACCAGCGGAAGTTCTTGTCCGTGCTGTAGAAGACCAGCTCGCCCCAGCGGTTGTAGATGTAAATCTTGAAGAGGTTGATGTTGGCGGTGAAACCCTCCGGAATGTAGAAGCAATCGTTGAGGCCGTCGCCGCGCGAGGGGGTGATGGCATTGGGCAGCACCAGCTCGTAATGGCAACCCTCCACGCGAATATGTGCCGTCGCGCTGCAGCCGCCCTCCGAGGCCGTCACCGAGTAGATGCCCGGCGAGGTCACCACGATGGTCGTGGCCGTCTCGCCCGTGCTCCACACGTAGTCCGGCATCGGACTCAACACCGTCAACGAAGCCTCGTTGTGCTCGCAAAAGTCGTCCGTCAGCATCTCGAGGCGCAACGCCGTGTCGATGACTGTGAGTTGCAACGTCACCACGCTGTCGCAGCCATTTATTGCCTGCAGATTCTGCACCCGCGTGAGCTCATCCGCCCCTATCGTCTCCTGCGGGCTGATGGTGAAGCCGTTCGCGTTGTAACCTTCGCCCTCGCAAACCGTGGCCTCGACAAGCCCAGCCATCGTGGGGTTGACCGTCAGCAGCAGAATCACCGCGCTGTCGCAATGACTCGTGGCGTGGTGCTGCTCAAAGGTATATTCGCCCGCCTCGGCTGTCTGGTCGGCGGGAATGTCGAAGTTATTCTCATTGTAATTCTCACCCTGACAGACAATTGCGGTTATCGTGTCTATTGAGTTCGGCCATATGTTGACCGTCACCGTGTTGCTGTAAACTGTGCCGCAGCTCTGGCTCACCCACGCGCGGCGCAGCGTGAAGGCACTGCTGGCGGTGTTCGGGTAAGTGTACGGCTGTGCGTTGTTCGTGCCCGGCGCAGGAGTCCAGTCCGTGCCGTTCGTGCTTATCTGCCATTGGTAAGCGCCGTTGTTGCCGCCCGAAGCCGCCGTGCCCGTGAACGGAGCCACAGCCTCCCCGTCGCACACATCCTGGTTGTCGGCAATGGTGCCGGGCTGCAATTCGCCGTTCAACGCGTTAATAGTCACCGTAGCCGTGGCCGTACACCCAAGGTGGTCTGTCACCATAAAGGTGTACGTGCCCGCCGGACGGTTGCTAATGGAGGTCGTGGTAGCGATATTCGTGCCCGAGGCGTTCGTCCAGGCGTAAGTCATCGGTGTCTGCCCGCCTGTTATCGTGGCCGTAGCCGCACCTGTGGATTCGCCATAGCAGGTGATGTGCGTCACATTGCCGATGCTCGCGGCAAGATTATCGACGGAAAGGTGGTACGTCACCACGCTGTCGGCCCCGTGGGAGGTAAGCAGCGTCGCCACATACGTGCCCGCCGCCGTGAAGCTGTGCCCGTGCCAGGTGTAGGGCAGGTCGGCAGCGCAGACGGTGGTGTCGACGGTGGCGGTAACGTTGTTGTACACAACAAGATTTAGCGTTAGGATGCTGTCGCATCCGGCAGCATTCGTCAGGTATTGGGTGTAGGTACCGGCTTCGATATACGTGCTATCGTTATAATGACATGGCAGGGCGTTTTCGACAACAGCCGTGTCGAAAGTTCCGTAGGTGGTCGTGTTCACGGTCAGATGCATCGTCACAACCGAATCGCAGCCGAAAACATTGACATAAGTATGCGGGTATTCGCCGGAAGCGGTATAGGTCACTCCGTTCCAGACAAAACTCTCACACACCGCAGTGTCAATCTCCGTGTTTATGGTGGCAAGGAAGGTGATGGCCACAGCGGTATCAACCGCGCATCCAGATGTATCGTAGATGGTGAAGGTATAGATGATGGTGGTGTCGTGGTCAAAATCCGCCGGCGGCTGGATGAGGAACATCGAGTCGTTGACCGCCGTCACCCACGGACCTTGCGCCGTGGAGTAGTCGAACACGAAAGAGGCTTCCGGCAGGGCTTCGCTGCTCAAGGCCAGCTCCCAGCCGAAAATGTAACCGTTGTCCACGCTCCAGCCGTCCATCACCTCAATGTACCAGGAGCCGTTCAGCGGGCAGCCGATCAGGTTGCTGAACGAGTCGTCGGGATGGTAGAAGTGCGTGCCGGCCGCCACGTTGGAGGAGTCTACAATGCCGTTATGCTCGTTTTCGGAACGGTATATCAGGCTCCCTGCACCCGGTGCGTACGTGTAGCCTTGCGTGGTGTTGTTCGACCAGCAGTAATTCCAACCCGCACCCGGCTCATTGCCGAAAGCAGTCGCGTCGCAAGTGCTCACGGAATAATCGTATGCATTCCCTAAGAAGGCACTCACATCCATGTTCACACCGCTTTGCCATCCGCGCGACGAAGGCACAATCGACGAATTGCATTCCGACGTACCGTTACCACCGTACTTCAACAGGTCCGCCTTCTGTCCATTGGGACAGGTGATGTTGATGTACAAGTCGCCAATCCAGGAATGCTCCATATTAAGGCGCACATAGTAGATGTCGTCCGCGCTCTCTATCGTGTCTCCCGGTGCATAGGCCGTAAAGGTCAGCGGTGACTGGTATGAGCAGCCGTAGGGGGAGCACGGGAATCCGTCGGGCAGGAAGATAGTGTCGGACAAGGAGAGCGTTGTCACCCGGTTGCCCAAAAGGATGTTGCTGCCCGGCTGGTAGCCCACCGACACCGTGTAGGAGCCGCCCACACACAGTACCGTGTCAACATCGACTTCAATTATCGGGTCATAGATGCCCGTCACATAATGGTCGGCGATGGTGGTGCAGCCGTTGCCGTCTGTCACGGTCACCGAATAGTACCCGATGGCATCCACCGTGACAGATTGTGTCGTATCGCCGGTACTCCAGAGATAAGCGGTTGCGCTGTCAACGGTAAGTGTCACAGATGAATCCATGCACATCACCGAAGGCCCCGTGACTTGATATTGGATGACAGGATAGACTTGCAAGGTCATCACCACCGTGCTGTCTGCGCCGGTCGCCGTAACCAGCACCACACTGTCCGTGCCCGCCGCCAAGAACTCAACGCCATTCCATGTGAACGGCAAAGTATTTTCACAGACCGCGGAGTCAACAGAGATGGTCACGTTGGGGTAAACCGTCAGGGTGAGGGTGAGGATGCTGTCACAGCCGGAGGAATTCGTAAGGTATTGGGTGTAAGTGCCGGCTTCGAAATACAAGATTTCGTTATATTGACATGGCAGGGCATTTTCGACGATGGCCGTGTCGAGTGTGCTGTAGGTCGTCGGAATCACCGTAAGGGTCATGGTGATGGTGCTATCGGCGCCCGTATGGGCCAGAATGGTGGTGGTTTTCGTGCCCGCCGCCGTGAAGATGCTGTCGTTCCAAATGACGGGAAGTTCACTTTCGCAAATGGTGGAGTCTAATGAAACGGACACGTTCTCGATAACATCGAAAACGACGGTGAGGACGCTGTCGCAACCGGCCACGTTAGTCAGGTATTGGGTGTAAGTGCCAGCTTCGACATACGTGCTGTCGTTATATTGATATGGCAGGGCGTTCTCCAAAACAACAATGGAGACGGTGGTGTCCGTGGGATTGTTCACTGTCAGGTTCAGCGTAGAGACGCTGTCACAGCCAACCGCACTCACGAAGTGCCGCACATACTGGCCGCTCGTTGTGTGGAGGCTGTCGTTCCATACAAAGCCCTCACAGACGACCGTGTCCAACTCCGTGTGGCGGATCGCGTAGAAGTTGACGCTGACCGTGGTGTCGTAAGCGCAACCCGTGGTGTCATACACCGTGAAAGTATAGACAATAGTGGTATCGTGGTCGAGATCTGTCGGCGGGTCGATCTGGAAGAGGGAGTCCGACAGCGCAGTAATCCACGGACCGTCGGCGGTGGCGTAAGCCAACTCGAAGGGCATGTCCGGCAGCATCTCGCTGCTCAACGCCAGCTCCCAACCGAAGATGTAGCCGTTGTCCGAGCTCCAGCCGTCCTGCACCTCAATGTACCATGGACCGTTGAGCGGGCATCCAATCAGGTTGCTGAACGGGTCGTCCGGGTGGTAGAACTGCGTACCGGCCGCCACGTCGGAGGAATCGACAATGTCGTCCGCTCCCATGGAAGTCGCGTTCACGAAGCGGTAGATGTAGCCTCCCGCGCCGATGGAGTAAGTATAACCCTGCGTGGTGTTGTCAGACCAGCAATAGTTCCAGCCCTCGCCCGGCTCGTTGCCGAAAGCCGAAGGATCGCAGGAATTCACGTTATAATCGTAGGCATTTCCCAGGAAGATATATCCCGGCATGTTGTCCCCTGCCGCCCATCCGCGAGAAGAGGCCGGTATCTGGTTGTTGCACTCGGAAGAACCCGAGCCGCCATACTTCAGCAAGTCGGCCTTCTGCCCGTTGGGACAGGTGATGTTGATGTAGAGGTCCCCGATGTAGGAGTGCTCCATGTTCAGCCGCACGTAGTGGATGTCGTCCGCGCTCTGAATGGTGGAGCCGGGGGCGTATGCCGTAAACGTCAGAGGCGAGCGGTAGGAGCATCCTTGGGGCTCGCAATAAACCCCGTCGGGCAGGAAAACCGTGTCCGCCAGGGAGAGGGTGGTCTCGCCACGCCCGAGGTGGATGTTGTCACTGCCTTGATGGCCAACCGAGAAGGTGTAAGAGCCGCCCGCGCACATATCGGGCGCCGTCACCGACAGGATCGGGTTGCCCAACGAAGAGAGTTGGTGAACCGTCACGGCATCGCAGCCGTACTCGTTGGTCACGGTGAGTGTATAGAAGCCCTCCACCATGACAGAGATAGCCTGCGTGGTGTCGCCGGTGCTCCACAGGTAGGAGTACGCACTGTCGGCGGTAAGCGTCACCACCGAGTCCGCGCACAGGGACGTCAGTCCCGAGATTGCCGCCACCGGGGACGGGTTGACATGGAGGATCATCACCACGATGCTGTCGGCTCCGTTCGCGGCGGGATAAACGCGGGTTTTCGTGCCTGCAGACGTGAACATGCTGTCATTCCACGCCACCGGCAGGGCGTCCCCGCAGACGGTGCTGTCAACCGCGACAGTCTGGTTGTAATAGACAGTGAGCTGGAGGGTCAGCGTGCTGTCGCAGCCCACCGCGTTAGTGAAATGCTGGTAGTAGGTACCCGGCTCCATATAGCTACTGCCGTTGAGCATGCACGGCAGGCTGTTCTCCACTAAGGAAGCAGAAATCAGGCTACCGGAAGTCTGGTTTACGGTCAGGTGTAGCGTTATCACGCTGTCGCAGCCGTTCGCAGCCGTAAACATCCGCAGGTAGTCGCCGGAGGCCGTGTAAACGGAGTCATTCCATGTGTAGCTCTCACAAGCCGTGGCTTCGACAAACTCAGCCACCGAGTGGTTCACGGTCAGGTGCAGCGTAACGACAGAGTCGCAACCGCTCGCGGCAGTGAACGTCTGCGAGTAGTCGCCGGATTCCGTGTAAGTGGTGCCGTTCCACTCGTAACTTTCACAGGCCGTTTCCGCAAACTCCGCAGTTTCCGCATATTTCCGCGTAAAATACAGCGTATCCGCACTCGGACAGCCATCCCCGTTCGTATACTCGTACGTGTAAGTACCCGACGTGTCACAGGTCAATCCATGCCACTCGTAACTCTCGCACGACGAAATGTCCGAGACTTGGTGCGTGCCGTGGGTGATGGTCAGATGCAGCGTTACGACACTGTCCGCGCCATATTGGTCTTGGTAGGTCCACTCATGGTCACCGGATGTGGTATAAGTCCGTCCGTCCCAGTCGTAACTTTCGCAAGCCATTGCGGAGAACTCGTTGGAGGAGGAGTAATAGACGGTGAGGTGGAGGGTGTCCACCTGGGTGCAGCCGTTTGCGTCAGTATGCGAGTAATAGTAGGTGCCGGTCGCGTTGTAGGTTTGCCCGTCGCCGCCGGTCCAGGTGTAGGTGTCGTACGCCGTCACCGTCTGAGACTGGTGCTCCGGATGGTTGACCGTCAGGTGCAGCGTGTCAGTGCTGGAACAACCGTCATCGTTGGTGTAATCGTAAGTGTAAGTGCCCGTCGAAGTGCAAGTCTCGCCGTGCCATGTGTAGCTTTCGCAAACGGTCTCGGTTTCGACGTTGTGCGTACCGTAGTTGATTGTCAGATGCAGGGTGTCGATGCTGGAACAACCGTCGATGTTTGTGTAGTCATACGTGTAAGTGCCCGTCGAAGTGTAGGTCTCGCTGTGCCATGTGTAGCTTTCGCAGGCGGTCTCGGTCTCGACATTGTGCGTACCGTAATTGACGGTCAGGTGCAGCGTCACGACAGAGTCGCAACCGTTCACGGCGATAAACGTCTGCGGATAGTCGCCGGATTCGGTATAGGCGACACCGTTCCACTCGTAAATCTCGCAAGCCGTTTCCGCAAACTCCGCACTTTCCGCATATTTCCGCGTAAAATGCAGCGTGTCCACACTCGGACAGCCGTCCCCGTTCGTGTACTCGTACGTGTACGTGCCCGACGTGTCGCAGGTCATTCCGTGCCACTCGTAGCTCTCGCAAGCGGTCTCGGTCTCGACATCGTGCGTGCCGTGGGTAACCGTCAAATGCAGCGTCACGACACTGTCCGCGCCATATTGGTCTTGGTAGGTCCACTCGTGGTCGCCGGAGGTGGTATAAGTCCGTCCGTCCCAGTCGTAACTTTCGCAGGCCATTGCGGAGAACTCGTTGGTAGATGAGTAATAGACGGTGAGGTGGAGAGTGTCCACCTGGGTGCAGCCGTTCGCGTCAGTATGCGCGTAGGAGTAGGTACCGGTCGCGTTGTAGGTTTGCCCGTCGCCACCGGTCCAGGTGTAGGTGTCGTACGCCGTCACCGTCTGAGACTGGTGCTCCGGATGGTTGACTGTCAGGTGCAGAGTGTCGGTGCTGGAACAACCGTCGACGTTTGTGTAGTCATACGTGTAAGTGCCCGTCGAAGTGTAGGTCTCGCCGTGCCATGTGTAGCTTTCGCAGGCGATCTCGGTCTCGACATTGTGTGTGCCGTGGTTGACTGTCAGGTGCAGGGTGTCAGTGCTGGCGCAGCCGTCGGCATTGGTGTAATCGTAGGTGTAGGTGCCCGATGTCGTGTAAGTCTCGCCGTGCCATGTATAGCTTTCACAGACGGTCTCGGTCTCGACATTGTGCGTGCCGTAGTTGATTGTCAGGTGCAAGGTGTCGGTGCTGGCACAGCCGTCGAAGTTAGTATAATCGTAGGTGTAGATGCCCGTCGAAGTGTAGGTCTCGCCGTGCCACGTGTAACTCTCGCAGGCGGTCTCGGTCTCGACATTGTGCGTGCCGTAATTGACGGTCAGGTGCAGCGTCACCATGCTGTCACAACCGTTAGTGGCAATGAGGTGCTGCTCGTAATCTCCAGTCTCGGTGTATATCTCGCCATTCCACTCAAACTCCTCACACACCGTTCTTTCCTCCGTCGCGATATACATAACGTTTACTAGTACCGAATCTTCATTCTGACAACTCGAAATCGGGGTAAAGACGATGTCATCAAGACCGAAGTCGTTACCATCTCCATTACTGTTTTGATTAAGGATAGTCAAAATGGCGGATGTGCTGTTACCACTGTACCACACCTCATAATAGGGCTGCCATGAGTTCAGCACACTTGGGGAATGGAAAATCGGACCAAGCTGTGTGCCGTTGACACTGAACTGCAACAATGCATACGCACCATACAAGTTAGAGCTATTTGTGGAGGCGACCTGCGCTGAAAACACATAATAAGTGTTCGGTGTAACAGATACCGTTTGTTGCCATACCGTAGCATTAGGCGTTATGGCTCCATCTACAAGCATAAACTGCCCTGTTGCTCCACTCCCGTACAGATGATTGCTTCCCCAAACCAAAATACCATCTGTGGTAATAGTATAATGTCCATATTGGCCAGACCCCATGCCGTTGAAAACATAATCGGTTCCAAATCCCACATTCCCCTGCTCAAAATCCCCATTCTCCACCAAATTATCGACAACGTCCGCACCGTAATTTTGTCCTGTGAGGTAATACATAGTGGGAGCCTCCGGACTCACCATCAGGGATGAACCACCGGTCAGGATATTCCCCCCTGAATCTGTCCAATAGAGAATATCGGCTCCTGATGCCCACAAATTTGCTGAAGTACCGGCGATAATGGTCGTATCAGGCGTATGACTTAATTCCGGATAGGGGATAATCGTCAGGTGTAATGTGTCCGCGCTCAGACAGCCGTCTGCATTGGTATATTCGTACGTGTAAGTACCCGACTCCGTGTAAGTCGTACCATGCCACAAATATCCGCCGCATGTATCAACTGAAAACACGGAATGATTACCATACAAAACCGTGATGGTGTGTTCCACCGTGTCCGCACACCCGCCGGAAGTAGTGACGGTGACGGTGTAGGCGGTGGTTTGGTCAGGCGTCACAGTGATGGACGAGTTGGTATCGCCGGTGTTCCATAGGTACGATGCATCAACATTTTCATAGTAGGAGAAACTGCGCACGGCCCGAGCTACACGGAAAGTGTTTTTGTCAACTGCATAGATACGGCCATCGTAAAAACTCACACACCAAGCCTGACTCGCCGAGCCTTCCACACTACTCCAATACTCAGATTGATTGACAGGCAGGCCCCATCCTTCTTTCAATGGTATTCCGCCTGCGTTAATAATACTGGTTTCAATCAGGGGTAGCATGCCATATAGGATGAAAAGTTGTCCAACCGTGGGCAAATACCATCCGTTATCAAAGTCAACCAAACCAGCCGCATATTCACCACCGCCGTTTTGTGCCGACCGAATCGCCTGCGTGTGCTCATTGCCCGCAAGATCCTCAAGCACAAGTTGGTTGTTATTTTGACTATAATTAGGTATTCCTCCGATATCTGCAATCCCCCCCCATACACATAACGTATCAGAGACATCATTAAGAGCCACCACCCATCCTCCGCTTCCGTCTGGGAAAAGATAATAAACAACACCTTTGCTACCGTCAGGAGCCGTATATACGTCTCCAATATGATATGCTTGTCCTAAGACTGTGGTCGTCAAAAAAGACAGTGTCAATATGAGTATAATTTTTTTCATCACATGGCATTTTAGAAGGATCGAACACTCCTAATTCTAAAATTAGGATTCCACAAAAATCTTTTATTGTGGTTCATAACGTAACCAGTACTCGCGACATTCCAAGCGTCTTGTTTACTATACTCCGTAGAAGTATGATACACGCTATATATCGTGGATGGGAATTGCGTACCACCTACTATTTGTAAAGTAGGGTTGATATCATTGATTTCGGTTACAAGAATGGTTGCCTGTCCTAAGGCTGGCAAATACCAGCCATTGTCAAAATCAACCGCGTATGCAACGGGATATTCCTCTGCATTCCCATCCGATCTTATAATCTGCGTGTTTCCATACCCGTCAAAATCCGTTATAGCTGTTCGTGGTTTGGAATAATTCACTAAACCTGTAATATCCCTTAGGACAGTGCTCCATCTCAGATTGATTTGTTGCTCATGCAGGTGCACTGCAAAACCGTGCTCGCCCGTGTTATCGACGTAAAACACGACCCCCAAGGCCGTTTTGCCCGCCACTGGCCAAGCGGAGGGTTTCACAATGCTGTTATCGGTGCAGAGGATGTCTCCAATGGCGATTGGCTGCAAATAGGTTATAGGTGTCGTACCCGTTGCCGTCGCCTGCAACGTGACCTCATTTCCCTCGCAGATGGTGTCGGCACTGACCGAAATGGTAGCCTGCGGCGTGTGGTCAACCGTCAGATGCAGAATCACCACGCTGTCGCAGCCGCCAGGCATCGGATAGGTGAACGTATAGTCACCACTTGCTGTGTACATTTGTCCGTTCCACTCGAACTCTTCGCAGGCGGTCTCATTGAAAGTGAGCGTATCGCGGTTGAATAACACTATTGTATGTGAAACCGTATCGGCGCACCCGTTAGAAGTAGTGACCGTAACCGTATAGGTGGTAGTCTGCGTGAGATTCACGGTGATGTCCGGAGTGGTATCTCCTGTGTTCCAGAGATAAGAGACAGAAACCGGTTCGTTTCCATAAGAAAAACTACGTACGGCGCGAACATAACAGTTGACGGATTTATTTTGATTGAATCGAAAATCACCCCTGGCATTAGATCCAGAGCCTCCGAAATGGACGGCACAAGCATTTTGGTAATCGGACTCGGAACTTGTCCAATACCAGCCAGTGGCCATCAGAGAACCTCCCGCATTGAGAATCGCTTCATTAATAACGGGCCGTTGTGCGAAGAGAATACTTAACTGTCCGGGAGATGGAAGATACCATCCATTTGCAAAATCCACTTTCCCGGCAGCATAAGTCTGTGAATTATTTTGAAAAGCACGGATTAGAGCCGTTTTTTGATAACCAGCTGTATCAAAATTAGCCTGCTGATAAGTAAAAATCCCATACATCAAATCAGGTATTTCCGGTATATCCAATGCATCACCCCATTTACATCCTGTAGATGCATCATTTAAGGCAACTACCCAACCTCCACTTCCATCAGGAAGCACAAAATACACAATGCCCTGGCTTCCATCGGGAGCTGTGTAGAGATCCCCCACATGATAAGCTTGTCCGCAAAGAGACAGTGTCATGGACATTAAAATTATAAATGCAAATCTGTTTTTCATAACCACCAACTAAAAAGTACAAATACTGCGCACCTTCACATTTATCGACCCTTGCTTAATACGTCCATATATTCCATTATCATTTTGCACCAATCCAGCATAAGTGCCATCGTATTCTGTAGAAGACCAATAATTATAATGCTCATCCTCCGGCAACGGTTGACCACCAACTAAGTTCAAAGAAGGATTGACAAACATAATAACTGAAATCAATATGCGCAACTGTCCGACGGCGGGAAGATACCAGCCGTTATCAAAGTCCACCGCATACGCTGCGGGATGGGTTTGTATCGTTCCCGCAGCTCGAATAGCCTGTGTATTCAAATACCCATCAAGATCGAAAGGGAGATTCTCGCCAGAATGATTCGGTAGATCAGGAATATCCAATTGAGAATTACCCCAATTAGCACTAGCCTGCTGGTTTTGCAAATGCACCGCCCACCCATGCTGGCCTGTGCTATCCACATAAAAAACGACACCCTTGGCCGTCTTGCCTTCCTCTGGCCACTCAGCGGGTTTCACAATGCTGTTGTCGGTGCAGAGAATGTCGCCGATGGCAACTGGCGGCACAAGCAGCAATGGTCTGGGAGGTACAATTGTCACATTCGTTTGCAATGTCACCTCATCTTCCCCACAGAGAGTATCAGTGGAAGCCACAACGGCAACATTTGGCGATTGCAAAAGGGTCAAGTGTAACGTCACCACACTGTCGCAGCCATTGGCCGCAGGGAACGTCTGCATATAGTCGCCGTCTTCCGTGTAGACCTGTCCGTTCCACACGTAACTGCCGCAGGCAATGGCTTCGACAAACTCTTCTACTACAGGTTTCACCGTAAGTTCCAAGAAGTGGGTAACCGGACAGTCACCCACAACCTCGACACGGGAGTGCGTGAATGTTCCCGGTATTGCCGTCTCCTCCGCCGTGATGGAGAAACCGTTGCCTTCATAGGCCTCGCCCTGGCAAGCCTCATCGTGAAACACCTGCGATTCAGCAACACTATTCACCACAATTGTATGTTCCGCCGTATCCGTGGACCCGCCCAAAGAAGAGACGGTGACGCTGTATGTGGTCGTCTGTGCAGGGGTCACAGTCACTTGAGGAGTATTGGCTCCGTTGGACCAAGAATAAGTGACACCTGGTACTGTTGTGTATATGAAGCTTCGCACCGCTCGGACACAACTAAGTGTGGATTTGGAGGCATTATTGAAATAGCCATAACTACACGACATTCGCCAAGCGCTTGATTCGTTACGTTCAGCACTCGTCCAATAAAACTCATCACTCAAAGGTGTACCGCCCGCGGCCACGATTGTTGGAGTGACAAAGGATAGCTGAGAGAAGAGCATGGAAAGTTGTGCGGGCGACGGAAGCACCCAGCCATTGTCAAAATCAACAGTTCCAGCCGCATATGTGGCATCATTGCCCTGGTAATTGCGAATCATTTGAGTGTTGGTGTAACCGGCTGTGTCCGAAAGGAGATTTTGGGAATAGGCATAGTCCCGGTTTTCCAATTCGGGCACGTCTGTCAGGTCGCCCCACGCGCAGCCGGAAGAGGCATCGTTCAACTCCACCGCCCAGCCGCCGCTCCCGTCGGGGTGCACAAAAAACACGACACCCAGACTTCCATCCGGAGCAACGTAAAGGTCACCCACCTTGTAGCTTTGGGCACTTAGCATTCCACAATAGCATAACAATATGAAAGTAAATATTTTTTTCATTATAAATGAATGATTGATTCAAGATTCAGAAATTTCTTACGCTACGCACTCTGCCCGTATTCGTCTTTAAGCTAGGATAAACGTAGCCAAAATAATTGACATACCAGGCATTAGTCTCATTGACTTCACTAGACGAAAGATAGTAATAGTTCATTTCCATCGGAAATTGAGATCCGCCGATTATCTGTAAAGATGCATTCAACAGAACAAATTCAGAGTATATAATGCGTAACTGGCCAGCAGCAGGAAGATACCAGTCGTTGTTGATATCCACTGCGTAAGCCGCCGGATATTGGGCGGAGCTGCCAGCAGCGCGTATTTTCAGCGTGTTGTTATAGCCGTCAAAGTCCGTTATCGCTCCGAGAGCATCGGCATAATTGGTCAAGGTAGGGATATCGGCGTTTTGGCCGTTAGGGTTCCATCTCAAAGACGTTCCCTGGTCATAGCGATGGATTGCCCAGCCGTGTTCGCCCGTGGAATCCACATAGCACACAACCCCCATTGCTGTCTTGCCCGCCACCGGCCAGTCCGATGGTTTCACAGTGGAGCCATCTGTGCAAAGAATGTCGCCCACCGCCACTGTCGGCACGTAATAGACGGGGACTCCTCCGGGCACAATGGCCTGAAGAGTCACCTCATTTCCTTCACAGATGGTATCCTCGGTGGCCACAACGGTAACTCCCGGAGGGTCCGTTAGCGTCAGATGCAGCGTCACCACAGAATCGCAACCATTGGCAGCGGTAAACGTCTGCGTGTAGTCGCCACTTTCATAGTAAGTAACCCCGTTCCAATTATAACTGCCGTGGGCGGTGGCCGAGGTTGTCGAAGCCACCGGCTCGTTCACCTTCAGTTGCAGCGTGAGGTTGGAGCTGCAGCCGCTGGTGGTCATCGTGCGCGTACGGGTGAGCGTGCCCGCCGTCTGGGTTTCATCCTCTGAAAGTGAGAACCCGTTGGCCTCATAGCCCGCGCCCTTGCAAATCGTGTCGTAAATCGTCTGCGCACTCCCCGACCCCACCAAAACGGTCTGCTCCGCCGTGTTGCTGCAACCGTAATCCGTGGTGGCCGTCACCGTGTAAGTCGTGGTCTGCGCAGGATTGACATTGATGTAGGGCTGCGTGCTGCCCGTGTTCCATTGGTAGGTCAGTGCGGTGTCGTAAGTGACTGAAGAATTGGTGAAGCTACGCACTGCACGAACACGGCAAGAGGTTGATTTGGCAACAGAATTGAAATATCCAGAATTTGCGCCTACGCCAAAAGTAACTCTCCATGCGTTTGAAGCATCCTTTTCTGCGCTACACCAATACCAGTCGTAAGCTAAAGCCGTACCCCCTGCATTGGTAATGGCGGTGGCGACAAAGGGCAGCTGCCCATAAAGCATACTCAGCTGCGCGGGCGAGGGCAGTTCCCACCCGTGGGCGAAATCCACCTTGCCCGCCGCGTAAGAGGTGCTATTGTTCTGATAACTGCGCAGCGTCTGTGTGTTGGCGTAGCCCGCCGTGTCGTTCAGCAGTTGCTGGGACTGGGAATAGGTAGGATTTTGGTTCGACAAACCCGGCACATCGGTGGCCGCCCCCCACGCGCAACCCGTGGAGGCATCATTCAACGCCACCACCCATCCTCCGCTGCCGTCGGGATGCACATAATAGACGATGCCCTTGCTGCCGCCCGGCGCGGTGTAGAGGTCACCGATCTTGTAGCTCTGCGCGGAGAGGGAACCCACACAGCACAGCCACAACATCGCGTAGAGTATGTATTTTTTATTCATCATTCATCATTCTTCATTCTTCATTCTTCATTAAACAATCACCTCAAATATCCTTTTCCCATTCACCTCGACCCAATCAGGCTCTCTATCCACTTTGTTTTTCGAAAAGTCGAAAGTGAGGAGGTAGCCTTTGTCTTTACCTCTAACGGTCAGGTATTCCGAAAGTTGTTCGCGTCCGGTTCGTTCGTACTTGTCACCACGCCAAATCTTCAGTTCGAGGATAAACTCCTCCGAACCGTAGGTGACGACAAGATCCATGCGGCGGTTGTCGCGGGTTTGCGGCTCCACGTAGTAGAATCCGGTGCCATTGATGATAGGCTTCAGAAAACTGAGGAAGATCAGCCGTCCTTGCTGTTCCTTGAATTTATCGTCCTCTTCGCGATACTCTTCGTGTATCAAATCGCGGAAACGCCGCAAGACAAACTCCATATCCAACCGATTGTCTTTCACGTAATTGTACATGGGCCGCAATTTCCCCATATCGGCAATATTCTGCTCCGCAATGAAATAGTTGTTCAACACCTCCTCGAATATGATGTTGTGGATGCTTACTTTCCGGTTCGCGTCATATTTGATGATGCTGAACATCGTGGCAAAATCCATCACAGGATTATTAGGATCGTAAGTGATCGTATCACCCAATATGGAAAGTGAATAGACAAAGCGTTTCAGCTCGGGATAAGTCTCCAAGTTCTTGGTCAAGCTGGTAAAGAGTGTATTCTTATTGAAAATGGTGGCTTTGGCTGCGTTCTGCACGCCTTCGGCCGTCCACTCCTGATTCAGCTCCTCGTCTATCACCTTGCAAAGCTTGCTCACCAAGAAAGGATAACCGCTTGTATAACGGTAAATTTCCTTGCTGATAGCCTGAATATCCATGCCCGTATGCACATCGCGCTCGTAATCGCCCAACATCTGTGCAATTTCTTCGGAATGGAAGGTCATATCCACATTGAAGTCGGCTGCAATGTTCCACGGCGAATTATACTTTCGTTCCTCATCGGGGCGCAACTTGAGTTTGAGATTCTTCACGTCATACACACCTGCGAGAACCACGCTGTGGAAGGTGGAGCTCATACCTCTTTTCTCGCGCTCAAGGAATAAATCTCGTAACATACCAATAAAACGCACAAAAATCTGGTTGTTAGAGCTTTGATCCACTTCATCGATTAGTAAAACAATAGGTTTGGAGGAAGATTGGCAAAAATTAGAAATATGGGTTCCCAAAGCGTCCATGTCGGAATCCTTTTTCTCTAGTTCTTCCCAATAGAGCCTATAACCATCATTTTCCGGATCCGATGGCATCTCTCTGCACATCAATCTTGCAAATAATCTCGCAAAAGCCACTTCGTCTTGAAAAGAGCTATCCCCCACTCTCTCGAAGCTGGTTTTGATAATCAAATACTTATCCGACAACCTTCGACGAATGGTTTGTAACGTTGTGGTTTTCCCGTACTGCCGTGCCCTGTTGATGGTGAAATAGTTACCGCCGTCGATAAGCCGCTCCACGGCTGCAAAACGCTCCGGCGAATCCACCATATAGTGCCGTTCCGGATTACAACTGCCAGTTATATTGAAAAACTTCCTCATCATTCTTCATTCATCTTTTCAAAACCTTGAATCTGCAAAAATACAATATTTTTCCATCACATCCCGCTTCATATCTTGCCCAAGAGTATATTTGTACTCTCTCGGAAACTCCTTGGTGATCCCGTAAACAAACAGAATCAACTGATAGGTATCCTTATATACCGGTAATTCATAGTATAATGCCATTTTCAAAAATTTTCAGACCGCCTTCGGCGGTATAAAATAGTTTAATAGTTGAATAGTTAATTCTCCGTATCAAAAAGCACGAACACTACGCACCCTACCGTTGCTGTAGAACTTATTGTAGTCGTACACGCCCCCATCTTGGCCCACGTACCACGCGGATTTCTGTCCGTATTCCGTTGATGACCAATACCAAAAGTATTCGTTCATCGGGAATTGCGTTCCGCCAACGATTTGTAAAGAAGCATTTAAAGTCACCATCTCACCAAACAGCAACCTCAGCTGTCCCGCTGCCGGCAAGTACCAGCCGTTGGCGAAATCCACCGCGTAGGCCGCAGGATACTTCGTGGCATTGCCCGCGTTGCGGATTTTCTGCGTGTTGCTGTAGCCGTTCAAGTCCATAATAGCATCTCGGGCATTCGTGTAGTTCGTCAGGGTGGATACATCCGTATATTGGCCAGAAGGTGTCCACTGCACGCTGGTTCCCTGGTCCTGCAAATGCACCGCCCAACCATGAGAACCTGTGTTGTCCACATAGAAGACAATGCCACGGGCCGTCTTTCCCGCCACGGGCCATGCGGAGGGCTTCACAATGCTGTTGTCCGTGCAGAGGATGTCGCCAATGGCCACGGCGGGAGCCTGTCCGCCGCCCGAGAAACTGGCGTTCTCGCCCATCGCGTGTACTGTAGTGCCTTGCCCCGTGCAGATTTCAGCAGGCTGCGCCAAAGTTGTGAGCGTGGGTGTACCTGCTACAAATAGTTGCAGAATATGCACACTGTCACACCCGTTTATGGTGGTGAAGTGGGTGGTAAACACAAACCAGCCAACACTGTCTTGCCGTGACAAGTCAAAGCCGTAATTATGATATTCGTTGCCAGAGCAAAGGGTGTCTTGGAAGAAGATATGGTAGGTCGGATTTTGCGAAACCACAATCGCTACACTGCCGCTACCGCATCCGTTGGCACCGACAAGCGAAATCGAAGCAGGATTGGGCGCCGCATTGGAGAAATAGAGATTCACCGTGTCGGTACCTTGCCCTCTTACTATAATCACACCTTCAGGAATTATCCAATTCAACGTGTTCAAGTCGTCGGATTGCTGCAACACATATTGAACCACCTCGTTTTGGCAAACCGTGGTGGGACCCAAAATCGTATTCGGCAAATGAAATGTCGGATTCACGGTCAAGTGTAGAACCGTCACCCAATCGCATTCCGTTGCCGACACTGTCACCAGCGTGTCTGTATATTCTCCCGGCTGCAAATTCGTGTAATGAAAGCCATGCGCATCGTAATCATCACCCTGACATACGGCATCATACACATGATGATATTTAGGCAATACGGTCAGAAACAATGTCGTGGTAATATCGCCACCTGTACAATTGCTTGTGCTATAAAAAGTATTTCGTGCCATGTAGTCTCCCGGCTTATACAATGGTGACAAATCGAAATAATGGTCATGGTAACCCTCTCCTTCGCAAATCGTGTCGTAGTAAGTGGCACTCTGTGTCGGCATATCCAACTGCGAAAAAAGAGTGCCGCTGAGCGTGAACTGACAACCCGTCGCACTCGTTATCAAACAAGTAATAGGGGTTGCACCGTCTGTAACTGTATAGGTGGCCGTTTGATCAGTGCTGCCGTTATCCCACTGGTAGCTCTCAAAATCAGCAGGCGGATAAACGGTGATTTGTTCACCTGTACACCCTCCGTAGGAGAGTTTGTTGCTAATGCTCGTGGCCGTAAAATATGCATAGCTGAAATGCCCATAGCAGGAGCAATCGTATGTGATAAACTGCACTTGAACTTCCTGTCCAGCATAATTCGAAAGGTCTATGCCCACATTTGTCCAAGGTCTATATCGCACTTTATGGCCTGCCGATATATATGTCTGGAAACCAGGAACATTGCCGGACGTGACATCATATTCCGCACAAGTATCCACCAACTGTCCCGCGCTGTTCAACACCCGCACCACAAACCGGGGTTGTTCCGGGTCTGGGTGTCCGGGGTCTTCGAATACCACCGCGAACTTCAGCAACAAAATGGCAAAATCAGGATGCACCGTACAAGTGTAAGTGATGGCTTCCGCTTGTGCGCCCACCTGTTCATTCCCGAGCCTCACCACCGCACTTTCGCCCGGCGGGAGGAAAGGCAGCTGGTAGCCCGTATAAGGGTCACCGCCCTGCTGGGTGATCACGGTGTGCCGCCCCGAGGCGATGCCCGTGAATTGGAACGGGTCGTCAAAACTGCCGTACTGGCATGTCACATTTGAGCCCGTCAAATTGGTGAAATCCGGACACTGCGCCACAGCGGTCAACCCCAAAAACATCAAAAACAATACGGGTATAATCTTCCTCATAGGCTCATAAATCGACACTTTTTTTTCGCAATTCAGAATCAGCAAATTATGAAGCTGCAAATATCCGAAATAATCAAATACAAAAACGCAATATTTTGTCGTAATTTTTGCCACAAAACATTGCTGTTTTTACCACAAACAAACTCAAGAGGTTCCGCTGCGGCGCTTCGCGCCTTGCGGAATGGTGCCCATCTATTTCCCCTTTCCCTCGCCGACAGGCGCGCACCATTCCGCCGCGAACGCAGTGAGCGAGCGGAATCTCCTGCGGAAAATCACGAAAACACGCCAAAAGCTTGTTAAAGGAGGAGGTTCCGCTGCGGCGCTACGCGCCTTGCGGAATGGTGCACCGCGTTTTGGAAAAAAAAGGGGGAAAAGATGGGCGGCGGCTGTACGACACACCTTGTAGAGACGCGCCACGGCACATAGAGACGCGCCACGGCACGTCTCTACAGTACCGTGATCGATCCCAGCCTCTTCTGCGGCCGGCCTGCCGTGTCGGTGTATTCAATCACGTAGTTGTAAATCGTCTGGTATTGCGTCTGTCCGCGGTATTCACCATACCAGCGGAAGTTCTTGTCCGTGCTGTAGAACACTAACTCGCCCCAGCGGTTGTAGATGAACACCTTGAAGAGGTTGATGTTGGGGGTGAAACCCTCCGGAATGTAGAAGCAGTCGTTAAGGCCGTCGCCGCGCGAGGGGGTGATGGCATTGGGAAGCACAAGCTCGTAGTGGCAGCCTTCCACCCGGATGGTCGCGGTGGACGAGCAGCCACCCTGCATGGCGGTCACACTGTAGAGGCCCGGCGATGTCACCACAATGGTCGTGGCTGTCTCGCCCGTACTCCACACGTAGTCCGTCATCGGGCTCAAAACTGTCAGCGAGGCCTCGTTGTACTCGCAGAAGTCTTCCGTCAGCATCTCAATGCGCAAGGCCGTGTCAATGATTGTAAGCTGCAACGTCACCACGCTGTCGCAACCATTGACCGTCTGCAGGTTCTGCACGCGTGTGAGCTCACCCGCCCCTATCGTCTCCTGCGGGCTGACGCTGAAACCGTTCGCGTTGTAGCCTTCGCCCTCGCAGACCGTGGCTTCGACAAGCTCAGCCACCACCGGGTTGACCGTCAGCAGGAGGATCACCGCGCTGTCGCAGTGACCTGTGGCATGGTGCTGTTCGTAGGTATAAACACCCGCCTCGGCTGTTTGGTCGGCGGTAATGTTGAAGTTGTATTCGTCGTAAATCTCACCCTGACAAACACTTGCGGTAATCGTGTCGCTGGAGTTCGGCCATACGCTGACTGTCACTATATTGCTGTAGACCGTGCCGCAACTCTGGCTTACCCACGCGCGGCGCAGCGAGAAAGCGCTGCTCGCGGGGTTCGGGTAGTTGTACGTCTGGGCGTTGGCGATGCCCGGCGCAGGAGTCCAGTCCGCGCCGTTGGTCGAAATCTGCCACTGGTAAGCACCGTTGTTGCCGCCCGAAGCCGCTGTGCCCGTGAACGGGGCCACGTCCTCGCCGTCGCACACCTCCTGCGATGCGGCGATAGTGCCGGGTTGCTGTTCGCCATTCAGCGTGTTGAGCGTCACCGAGGCCGTGGCCGTACAGCCAATATGGTCGGTCACCGTGAAAGTGTACGCACCCGCCGGACGGTTGCCGATGGAGGTCGTGGTGGCGATATTCGTGCCAGAGGCGTTCGTCCAGGCGTAGGTCATCGGGGTCTGCCCGCCTGTGACCGTGGCGGTGGCAGAACCTGTGGATTCGCCGTAGCAGGTGATATGGGTAATGTTCACTATGTTCGCGGTGATGTTATCCACCGAGAGATGATAGGTCACCGTGCTGTCGGCACCGTGGGAGGTGAGCAGCGTCGCCACATGCGTGCCCGCCGTCGTGAAGCTGTGCCCGTGCCAGGTGTAGGGCAGGTCGGCGGCGCAGACGGTGGTGTCGACGGTGGAAGTAACATTCTGATAAACAGTCAGGTGGATTGTCAGGATGCTGTCGCAGCCGAGTGTGTTTGTGAAATTTTGGGTGTAGGTGCCCGCTTCGATATACGAGATTTCGTTATATTGAAGGGGCAGGGCGTTTTCGATAACGGCAGTGTCGAAAATACTGTAGGTCGTCGGGATCACGGTTAAGGTCATCGTAATGGTGCTGTCCGCGCCGGTGTGGGCCAAAATTGTGGTGGTTTTTGTCCCTGCCGCCGTGAACACGCTATCGTTCCAAGTCAAAGGCAGGGCGGCTTCGCAGACAGTGGAGTCTACTGAGACGGACACGTTCTCAATAACGTCTATAAGGACAGTAAGGACACTATCGCAGCCGGCGGCGTTCGTCAGGTACTGGGTGTAGGTGCCGACTTCGACATACGAGATTTCGTTATAATGAAGGGGCAGGGCGTTTTCGACAATTACCGTGTCGAAAACGCCGTATGTCGTCGGAAGCATCGTCACCGTCATGGTGATGGTGCTGTCCGCGCCGGTGGTGGCTAAAATGGTGGTGGTTTTCGTGCCCGCCGCCGTGAACACGCTGTCGTTCCAAGTGAAGGGGAATGTCGTTTCGCAAACGGCGGAATCGAGCTCGGAAGTGACGTTGGGGAAAACCGTCAGGGTGATGGTTAGGATGCTGTCGCAGCCAGCGGCGTTCGTCAGGTATTGGGTGTAGGTGCCGGCTTCGATATACGAGATTCCGTTATATTGAAGGGGCAGGGCGTTTTCGACAACAGCGGTATCGAAGGTGTTGTATGACAGCGCGTTGACGTGGAGGGTCATCACCACGACACTGTCCGTACCGTCGGAAGCGGTGATGGTGGCAGTCTGCGTGCCCGCCGCCGTGAACGTCACCCCGTTCCAAAGGAGCGGAAGAGCATCGGCACAGACGGTACTGTCTGTCTGTCCCGACACATACACTGTCACGGAGTCCGTCACATTGCAGAAATTGAGCGGGCTGAACTGAATGTCATCGACCCCGAAGTCGTTGCCGCCGCCCGTGGTGTTCTGGTTGAGAATGGTGAGCGTGGCCGTCGTGTTTTCGCCGCTGTACCACACCTCATAGTAACGGTTCCAGACACTTGTGCTGGACGGCGAATGGAAGATGTCGCCGAGCTGCGTGGCGTTCACGCTGAACTGCAACTGCGCCAAGGAAGAATACCCACCCACAAGTGTGCAGACCCACGACGAGAAAGCGTAGGAGGTGTGCGGGATAACAGGCACCGTCTGGGTCCAGAGGTTGGTGCCGGCGACGGTCGCCCCATTGACAATCATGTAGAGGCCGCTTCCCGTGGTATGGTCGTACCAGTTGGGGAAGTTGCCGTGGTGGTTGTGGGCGTTGGTTCCCACGTAATAATTGCCTTCCGGCCAAAGGTTCGAATTGTACTGGTAGGCCGTGGTGAAACCCGTATTGCCGCTCTCGAAATCCCCGTTCGTAACAACGCTGTTCCCCTCGTTGAATGCCGTAATGTAATACGTGGTCGTGACTGTCGGGGCGACCGTGAGGTTGCCGCCGCTGGAAAGGGGATTGCCGTCGGCATCGGTCCAAGCCATAATGTCCGCGCCGGTCGCCCAAAGGTTGACACTCGCACCTGGCATAATCACCGTGTCGGCACTGTGTGTTATAACAGGCAAGGCAACCACGTGCAAGGTCATCACAACCGTGCTGTCCGCGCCCGTAGCCGCCTGCAACGTCACGCTGTCCGTGCCCGCCGCCGTGAACGCAATGCCGTTCCAAGTGACCGGCAGGTCGCTTTCGCAGACGGTGGAGTCGAGCTCGGTGGTGACATTCGGGAAGACCGTCAGCGTTACGGTCAGGATGCTGTCGCAACCGGCCGCGTTCGTCAGGTGTTGGGTGTAAGTGCCGGCTTCGACATACGAGATTTCGTTATATTGATAGGGCAGGGCATTTTCGACAATGGCCGTGTCGAAAGTGCCGTAGGTGGTCGGGATCACCGTCACCGTCATCACCACCGCACTGTCGGCACCGGTGTAAGCCTCCAGCAGGGTCATCTGCGTTTCAGCCTGCGTGAAGGTCACCCCGTTCCACGTGAATGGCAGCGCGCTCTCGCAGATGGTGGAATCCACCGCTGTAGTCATGTTCTCATAAACGGTAATGACGACGATAAGCACACTGTCGCAACCGGAAACGTTCGTCAAGTTTTGGGTGTAGGTACCGGCTTCTTCATACGTGCTGTCGTTGTAGTGAACCGGCAGCATATTCTCCACCACAGCGAGGTTCACCGTACCGTAGGTCGTCGGGATCACCGCCACATTCATCGTGATGGTGCTGTCCGCGCCGGAAGAGGCCAGAATGGTGGTGGTTTTCACACCCGCCTCAGTGAAGACACTGTCGTTCCATGTGAACGGAAGGACGGTCTCGCAGACGGCGGAATCCACCTCAATCATCACGTCTATATGGAGGGTGAGGATGCTGTCGCAACCTGCCGTATTTGTCAGGTATTGGGTGTATGTCCCGGCCACACTGTACAGGCTGTCATTATACTGAATCGGTAACAAGTTCACATTGACGGTCGTGTCGAATGTGCCGTAGGTGGTCGGGATCACCGTCATGGTCATCGCGATGGTGCTGTCCGCGCCGGAGGCAGCCGAAATGGTGGTGGTTTTCATGCCGGCTTCGGTGAAGACACTATCGTTCCAGGTAAACGGGAGGGCGGTCTCGCAGACGGCGGAATCCACCTCCACCATAACGTCAAGATGGAGGGTAAGGATGCTGTCGCAGCCGGCGGCGTTCGTCAGGTGTTGGGTGTACGTTCCGGCCACACTGTACAGGCTGTCGTTATACTGAATCGGCAACAGGTTCACGTTGACGGTCGTGTCAAAGGTGCCGTAGGTGGTCGGGATCACCGTCACGGTCATCACCACCACACTGTCGGCACCGGTGGAGGCCTCCAACAGGGCCATCTGCGTTTCAGCCTGCGTGAAGGTCACTCCGTTCCAAATGAACGGCAACGCGCTCTCGCAGATGGTGGAATCCACCGCTGTGGTCATGTTCTCATAAACGGTGATGACGACGGTAAGCACGCTGTCGCAACCGGAGACGTTCGTCAAATATTGGGTGTAGGTGCCGGCTTCCTCATACGTGCTGTCGTTACAGGAAACCGGCAGCATGTTCTCCACCACGGCGAGGTTCACCGTACCGTAGGTCGTCGTGATCACCGCCACGGTCATCGTGATGGTGCTGTCCGCACCGGAAGAGGCCAGAATGGTGGTGGTTTTCACACCCGCCCCGGTAAAGACACTGTCGTTCCAGGTGAACGGAAGGGCGGTCTCGCAGATGGCGGAGTCCACCTCAATCATCACGTCTATATGGAGGGTGAGAATACTGTCGCAACCCGCCGTATTCGTCAGATATTGGGTGTATGTCCCGGCCACACTGTACAGGCTGTCGTTATATTGAATCGGCAAAGTATTCACGTTGACGGTTGTGTCGAATGTGCCGTAGGTGGTCGGGATCACCGTCACGGTCATTGTGATGGTGCTGTCCGCGCCAGAGGCAGCCGATATGGTGGTGGTTTTCATGCCGGCTTCGGTGAAGACACTATCGTTCCAGGTAAACGGGAGGGCGGTCTCGCAGACGGCGGAAGCCACCTCCACCATAACGTCAAGATGGAGGGTGAGGATGCTGTCGCAACCGGCCGCATTCGTCAGGTGTTGGGTGTACGTTCCGGCCACACTGTACAGGCTGTCGTTATACTGAATCGGCAACAGGTTCACGTTGACGGTCGTGTCGAAGGTGCCGTAAGTAGTCGGGACTACCGTGAGGTTCATCACCACGGTGCTGTCCGCGCCGCTCGCAGCCTCCAACACCGCAAACTGCGTGCCCGTTTCTTCAAAGGTCACCCCGTTCCAAACAATCGGCAGCTCACTTTCACAGACGATGCTGTCTGCGGCACCCGTCACATTGTTCAATACCGTCAGCTCGATGGTCAGCACACTGTCGCAGCCCATCGCATTGGGCAGCACCTGCGTGTACGTGCCCGACGTGTCGTAGATAATCTCGTTCAACACAAACGGCATGTCATTTTCCAGCATATACACCACCAACGTACTGTCAGACAGTTCATTTACCAGCAGCGTCATGACCACTACACTGTCACAGCCATGCTCATCAACCAGCAACGCGGTGTCCGTTCCGGCATCCGCGAACGTTACCCCGTTCCACACCACCGGCAACCCGTTTCGACAAACCACGCTGTCCACCGCCATCGTGTCGGAATGATACACCGTCAAGTGCATGGTCACTAAGCTGTCACAGCCATAGCAATTCTCCAACAACACATCATAATCACCGGAAATTGTGTATGTTGAATCATACCATTCTTTCGCATTACAAACGGTGTCGTAGAAATGGGCATGATGTATCGGTTTACTTAGCGCCATGAGATTCACCAGACTGTCGCAACCGAACTCCGAGGCGAGCATGATCTGGTAGAAGCCAGTGTCGGCCAGCAACATGTCGTGATAGAGGTAGGGGTATTCGTTCTCGCAAAGGATGAGGGTGTCGCTCACCTCGTAGGTCGGCATAAAGATCAGCCGCAACACCGTGGTGCTGTCACAGCCGCCCGCCGCCGTATCGTGACGAATGAAGAGGTCGTTGCTGTCGGAGACATTCGTCAGCTCGAAGCCGTAGCGAGAATATTCGGTCACATTCACGCAAAGTGTGTCGAAAATCTGCACATAATTGTATTCTTGCGGATAAACGGTCCGGCACCAATTCAGCACGCCACAGCCGCCCTGTGCTGTCACGCAAATCGAGAAGGAGTCGGCATAGGTGTCGAATATCAGCGTGACTTTGTAGGGATCCTGTTGTGGCAGCACAATCACGCTGTCGGGCACTGTCCACACCACCTCCTGCAAGCCCGAGAGCGAGTCGATGGCATAAGTGTAGGTACCGCCCTGACAAGGCCAACCCTCGCCCTCAATCGTCGGCGGACTGTCGGTGTTCGGCGTCACCAAAAGATGCAGAACGACCATGCTGTCGCAGCCGTCCGCACCGGCACCGACGACCAACGTGTCCATATACATTCCTGTTTCCGAAGGCGTTAAATCAAATCCGTAAGCCACAAAAGAATTGCCTAAACAGATGGTGTCTTCCACTATCTGGTAGTTGTCGCGCACCTCCAATTCCAAGACAAAGGTGCTATCGCAATACTGTCCAGGTACGCTCACCGCACGAGTATAGGTGAAATGTCCGCTTTCTGAAGCTTCCACATCAAACCCATGAGAAGTGTAATTATCTCCCTGGCAAACAGTATCATGGAATGTCAACGTCGGACCGTCCACCACCTTAACCCGCGCGTAGAGGTTCGAACAGAACACCGCGCCATTGCTGGTGATGTAGAGCGTGGCCGAAACCGTGTAGTTGCCCGCAGCGGCGTAATCGTGCACTGCCATCGACGCATTCTGCAGCGGACTTCCGTCGCCGAAGTTCCATACCACGCTGTCGCACGGGTAGTTGACATACGTGCTGAACTCAATCGGCTCGTAGGGACAAAACTTCGTATCGGGTGGCAGTTCCGTGTTGAGGATGCCGTTGACGAATAGCTGTTCCTTGAGCGGCACGGCCTTGGAACCGGCCGCATAGCCGTAGGATTCGTGGTAGCCCAGACCATAACAGTGAGCGATGAAGCCACCGTCGCAGTGCAGCGTGTGCGTGCCGTCGTTGATATGCTTCCGTACGAAGGCAAAGTCCGAACTCCCGTTCAAGAGCGAGAATTGTCCGCCGATATTGACACCGTCGAGCGTCACGTCGCCAACAGCAGCGGCGGGAACCACAATGTTGACGTAGTGGTCGGAGATGCCCGGCGAGTTGAAGGTGGCGAAGGTGATGTCGGTGAGCATCTGCTCGGTAGGCGGAATCCAGACCATCGACGGGTCACTGCGTTCCTGCGAATTGCCCTGCACAGCACCGGCAATGTAGAGATAAACGCCAACGGGCTCGGAAGTCTCCAAAAAGCAGGAACCTTCACCGCCAGTAATCTGGAACTCGAGGGTCTGGTAGGCCTGCAAGGTGGCGATGATCATGCCATTCTTCCGGATCTCGGTGTTGTTGCGCATCGCGGTCACCCGCACCACATCGAAATTCTGGCTCTCCGTGGTGGTGATGGAGAAGGAGCGGCCCCAATAGTTGATTCCCACCGCCTGCTCCACCAAGTGGTCGGTGTAGGAGTTGTTGGTAGGCACCAACGCGCAGACGTTGCCGTTGAAGACCGCCACAGGCTTGTTGCCGTGCGCGTGAATCACCGTGCCCGAAAGGTCGCCCAGCACGCCGCCATACTGCGACATACCAAGGTAGGTCTGCCCCTGCTGGAGCATCACCGAGTAGGTCTGCTGCGCCGCGTGACCGCCCTGCAACGCACGCGAAGGCGTGATGTTCACCACCGTATTGTCCACAGTGGCCACCACCACAAACTCAGCGTTCATCATCGGAGTATAGGTCTGCAAAACGTA
>Ga0310696_10000447_pt1 | contig 65772 bp, 69 predicted proteins | sample AusTroGonzalo_MG_4_FD_203885 | JGI IMG/M metagenome (GOLD analysis project Ga0310696, IMG submission 203885) | Bovine rumen microbial communities from tropical cattle in Woodstock, Queensland, Australia - Gonzalo_02 (v2) (version 2) | ecosystem: Host-associated > Mammals > Digestive system >...
CATCGAAATAGAAGTCGATACGGAGTTTACAAACTCGGAGGTCGTGTGTACGGTGACGAATGCGCCGAACAACAACATAAACGATAACAATATAAATCCTGTTGAACAGGACGATGCCATATACGAGATTGAGATAAAGTTCAAGGCGAAGCCGAGCGGGGGCGGAGGCAGCGGCATAGATGTTGACGACACATTCGAGTACCCGTCCCTTTACGGTGACATAACATCGGAAACTTCGGACAGCATAACGAACGAATATGACAGGTACTACGAGAACTACAATGCGGAGAGTTGCCTTGTCAGCAAGGTAGTCCCGTATATCGGGAAGTGGGTTCAGCAGTACAAGGGCAACAATGTCCGCGAGAAGAGGTACAGGCACTTGCCGAACAATGCGTTCGGGGAGTTCAACTTCTCGCCGAGCGTCTATAACGACAACCTCGACCCGAAGGCGTTTACGCAGGAATGGATGTACATAATGGACAGGTATCCGTTCGCAAAGGGCGAGGACTACCACAAGGGCTGGTCTTATCTCGGCTTCACGGAGAAGGACATTCTTCCGAACAGGTGGGACGGAAGCGTGGTGGACAGGCTTCTTTCCGTTGACGGGGGTGATTTCTTCACGCAGATATTCTCCTGCGACACCGCGCCAGTGTACGGGCTTCTTGACAACAGTGCCGAAGTCACGGCGGTCGAGGACAGCCTTTCGTACAGGGACAGGTGGAGCATATTCTCGCACGGCACTGACGACTATCCGAGCGTAACATATTTTCACGGCATAGGGATAGAGGCACTCGAAAAGACGGACGAGTCGCAGGCAATCGACAACAATATGAACAGCCTCCGCACCGCAAGTACGGGCGGCTTGAACGGATACAGGTTCAGTGCGGTCATCGTCCCGACTGACGACTATGAGAGATACAACCTTCCGTTGCAGATAGTCCGCAACGACAAGTTCAAGTTCATCTGTGTCGTCAAGTATGTCCAGAATGTGATTGCATACAGGGACAATGTTGTGGACGAGGACGGAATACTCCGCCCCCGCAGGGAATGGGGGAGCGAGGTGGAATACACGAATGCGCTCCAACTCACGAGGACTGTGCTCTACAACTACCCTTCCATCAAGTCCGAAAGGAAATACTGCACGGAGGGCAACGGGGTGGTGCGTATCGACCTTGTAGGTGACGGAGTGTACGACTTGTATGCGCCAGACGGTACATTTATGAAGGACATAGTTGACTACGAGAGGAATACAATCGTTACATATAACTCCCAGATTCCGACACTTGACGGAAACATATTCAAGGTCATAAGGAAGATAAGCGACACTACGGTCAGGTGCAGGCATATCACAGAACCGGAGCATCATCAGTCGAGCGTCACCCCCAACAGCAGGTACTCGTACATAATCGTAAACCGCGAGAAGTCGGAGATACTCGGCTCGTATGACGGGTGCATATTCAGCAACATATTCCACGTAGTCAACACCGAGCAGAAGGGGACTGTAAGATATCATCAGGTCGGGGACGACGGTGTGGTCAGGACAAGCGTGTATGCTGGCGAGGAGGGTGCTGGCGAGCCGTCCCGCAACTGGAACTACTGCATACACTTCCTGCCGAGGATAATCAACGCCAAGTACAACTACCTTGTCCCGACGAAGAGCATCGCGTCGCAGAGCATAGAGTATGTGACGAGGGGGTACAGCATTTCCCGTATGGTTCGCAACGGAGGCTTCTACGAGCCTCTTTTCAGGGACATACTTTATTTCAAGGATGCCTTCACGGGAGAGTATATGCTCGGCACTGCCGACGGGAAGCAGGTGGAGTTCCTCCGCAGGACGCGCGGGGCGCATACCGAGTTCGCTTGGAAATACGAGGGCTTCGGGCTTCTGCCAGTGCTTCACTTCCACAGGGTGAACGGCGGGAACACATCCACAATCCAGTCCGCCAATACGGTCGTGGCGAAGAAGAAACTTATGCCGCTCGCCAACATAGTTCCGTTCGGCACGAGGTATGGTGTCAATGTGTTCGGCTCGAACTTCGACCCGTACTACTACACGCTGACGATAAACACGATAAGGGAGCGTTTCGTACACGGCACTTCGAGTATGGCGGAGCACAAGAGTTTCTTGGGGAGCAAGCAACTCGCCCTTCCAGACGAGATTTCAGCCGATGTGTTCGACTATTCGGTGAGGGAGTCGAGGACGGTTTTCCTTGCCAAGACGGATGTGGTCGCTTCGACTGCGGAGAAGAAAGACGCGATAACATTCTCGGTCAACGGGGAGAGGATACTCCGCAAGTCGTTGCACGAGAGCCTGCGCCCAGAGATGGAGAAGTGGGTTGCCGAAGTTTTCAGTTACGGGGACAAGGAGACGATAGACGACGACATAGATGCCTACATAAACGAGAACCTCCTCAAACTCTACAGGATAAAGGACATCTCGCTCTGGGTGAAGGACGCTTCGGCATACTCGCCAGTTCAGGACTACTCGTACTTCGGGGTGGACGACACGGGCAAGTACACGGACGGGCTTCGCATCACGGACGATGTTACGAAGGGCGTATATGCTTCGGGCGGGCTTAACACCAAACTTGTCTATAACATAAAGAAGAAAAAGAACTACTGCTTCGGTATGAGCATAGTGTTCGAGAGAAGATAGTTATAAATAGGCTATATATTAAAAAAGGCGGTTGTTACACCGCCTTTGTATTTTATGCCTCCGCACCGCAATAGATTGTCCGACAGCAGTCCGTTCCGCCGTCGTCCGTTTCATAGTACCGCTTGCGCTCGGCGATGATGCTTTCTATGTCGAGCAGGTCTTTAAAGGTACAGCACCCGAAGGTCACGCACTTTGCCGACTTGGTTGCCCCGCAACCGCGCTCGTCATATTCGAGGCACACCATATCCTTGCCGTAGCCTCCCTCGTCCCTGACCGAATACACCGACACGGAGTTGAACTTCTCGTATGGCACATCTGGCTGGTAGGTGTCCGAGAAGGCATCAAGGAAATATTCCCAGTCCTCGAACGAGCGTATATGGGAGACTATTGCCTTCTTCTCGGCTTCGAGCAGTATGATGTCCGCCCTTATCTTCATATAGCGTTCAGCCGCCCGTTCGAGCGTCTCGCCTATCTTTTCGTCCCTCAACGGTGCAAGGCACTGCCTCTGGAACTTCACGATGTCCGTCTTGTGGATAATTCCGTAGTTTGAATTTGATGACATAATATGCTTTGGTTGTTAATTGTTAGCAGTATCCTCTTTTAATGTAGTAGATTATTTCGGTTGCAACTTCATCAGCATTTCTTGACCGCACATCTTTTATTGATTTACCATCACGGTTGCGCGGGTTGTAAGTGTTTTTATACATTACAACACTATAAATTTCGTCAGTTCTTTTATCGAAAGTTACATCAACAATAGGGTCACTAATTGCACTTTCAAACCTATAAAAGCCATATAATTTATTATCACTTCTTCTCTTGGCACGAAGTTCAAAGGGTCCGCAACCTTTCACGACCTTATCATACACTTCGCTTGCCTTTGGGGTTTGGGAAGCCATTTCATCAATTCTTCTAATGTGTACCATTTCGATAAATTATATACTAATTTATTTATATTTCCACCGAACTGTCCTTTGGTGCGTCCGCAGTATCGGCTTTCGTGCCGTGCGCTTTCTTCCGTCTCTTTCTCCCCACGCATACCTCTCCGACTTTCTCATATATTATGGTCGGCTGAATGTCGAAGCCCATATCTTTCATACTCGGTACTATCGGCATATCTATTCCTCCCCTGATGTTTTTAATGTTTCGCATCCGTTCTCCGAAAGAAATCCGTTGAACTCGTCAAGCGTAGTCCCCTCGCCCTCTGGCTTGCCGTTGTCGTTGAAGCCCCACAGCCACACTGGTTCGTCCTCCGAGCCGTCGTTCCCGCACATCGAGTTTATCGCATATACCTTCGTGTCGGGGTGCTCATAGAGCGGTGTGAAGTCGAACGGGAAGTCCAAGCCTTCCTGCAAGACGAACCCGCCCTTCAGCAACATTTCCTCCGTGAGCAGTTTCTTTTCCATATCATTGCGCCTTATGCTCCCGCGAGTATCCACTCCGCGAGCGAGTCCATATCATAAAGTATCGGGTTGTCGTCCCCATCGTGCGCCATTGCGTTTTCCTTGCACGGCTCGGCATCGTTCTCCTCAAGGTGCGGGAGGTACTCGAATATGTACCACTGCACATCGTCGAAGAGTTCCTTGTCGCCCCCGCAGAGTTCCATAATGTAGTCGTCCGTCATCTTCGAGAAGTTCTCGTAGAGCGTCGTCTCGAACAGGTCTATGCCAGCATCGTGGCACTTGTCTATGAAGTTGTCCGCCTCCTTCTGCAACCCGATTACTTTGTTTAGTTTTGCCTTCCACGCTTCCTTGTCCGTGCGCCTTGAATGCTCGTAGCGGATACCGCTTACGAACATAGCCCGTGCGAGTTCATCACCTTCGCCCTTGTACTTCCTGTTGTTCCTGTACGCCCTTTCAGAAGCCTCCTTCTGTGTCAGCGTCCCGTTGTTCTTTTTTGTTGCCATCGCCTTTATCGTTTTTCGTTGCCAATTACTTTCATTTCCTCGCACAGCCTGCACCAGACTTCATCGCCAGTGTCCGTGCGCAATATTCTGTAGAAGTCCATATAGTCCTCGCCTATGCCCTCGTACACACCTTCGGCTTCACCGCAGGAAATCCGCTTGCCGTGCCTTTCGTAATACTCGTCTATGAGTTGGTCGAGCATAGGATTTTCGCCTCTCGGTGTCGCGGTTATCTCCGCTTCGGAGAATATGTGCCTTATGCCCCCTTCCTCGAAGTGCAGGTATGCCCGTTGCAGGTCGTTCAGGTTCGAGTACAGACCCCGCCCCTCGTCCGTGTATGTTATCTCGCCTTCGCGCTCGCAGAGTATCACGAGCCTGCGCAGGCTGGAAATCGCATTGTACATATTGAACAATGCGTCTTCCATCTCCAAGTATCTGTTCCCGTCAAGTATTGTCGCTGGCATAACTACTCGTTTTTGTCCTGCTTTTCATCGGAATTGCAACTTTGCGGCTTGCCCCACCCAAGTTCCTTGAGACCAAAAAGGTCACGGACTTTCGGATTAGCCACTGCGCTATGCTCCAATAGCGCGACCTCGCCCGTCATTTCGACGAGTTCTCTGCCATCTACAACCCTACCGTCCTTTTCGAGAAGTTTGCGCATCCGACCGTTGGCGTTGCACGCAATTTCAAGGTGCTTTCTGGACAACGCCACAATTTCATTCCTGATGGCTGTCATTTCGCGTTCCGCATCGTCGCGTATCGCTTTCATTTTTTCCAAGGTCTCCTCGTCCAGTTCATATACATCGCCGACAATCTCATTGGTGCTTTCCTTTTCGAGCCGTTTGAGGAGCATATTCCAGAAACAATCTATTCTTCTTTCGTTCATAAGTTCATTCTGTGACGACACATCGAGTGTTTCGTACTTATGAAAATTCGCATAATAGCGGAAGAACCACGAATCGTGCGTTATTTCAGGAACAGTATCGCTGATAACCATTTCGCAACTTTTCTCTGGGTTGCCGTTGATGTCCTTGTCGAATATATCGACAACCCCTGCATAAAATTTCTTTTCGCTCATTTAACTATTTAGTTAGTTAGTTTCATCATCTTGTTCAACTTCGACCTGCGCAGTGCAAGTAACGCCACTGCACTCGAAAGTTACCGTTTCGGTCTTCGGCTTCAGGGGTATCCAATACTTGCGGTGTATCGCCTCCCCGTCAACATCACCCCAACGGCACGGCTTTATGCACCTGTAGCAGTCCGTGTCCATTACGAGTTCGTCAATCACATCGGGGTACTCCTTGCAGGTCACTTGGAACGCCTTGTTGAGCCTTCGAGCCTGCCACCAGTTGACAAGGCGAACAAGCCCTATGAGCCTGTTGAAGTCGGCAATGCCCCCGCGAAGCCAGCCGAACTGCGACTTCCTGTACGGGATGAGATAGTGGTCTAACTTGAACCACAGTTTCGTCCACCAGTTAGCACCCCACCATATCCTGTAACCGCAGAAAAGCGAACCGATGCTTCCGTCCCAGAACGAAAGAAATTCGTCCCTGTAGGTTCCGTATTTCTCCTTCCCGCATACTGGCATCAACGCCCACTCGCGTATGCGTTTTTCCAAAGCGTCAATCGCGCTGTAAAGGTGGTCTCCGTGCTCCTTGAACCACTGGTCGCCCCATTCGTGCATTTTATCGCTCCTTTCTATTTTTATCACCAACACCGAACCGAACGGTAAACATATCGTCAAGGCAGTCATTGCTTGCATCGACCATCCATAGCCGCAATCCGCTATCGGATGCCATACGGACAAACTTTGAAAGCGTATCGAAATACTCCTCCCAGTTTTCCTTGAAACCTCCGACTGCGCTTCCGCCGTTATGACCGCCGCCAACGCTTATGAAAAGTGTGCCGTCTTCAACTTCCGTGAAGTCAGGGTCGTCCATTGGAAACACGCAAAACTGGCAGTCCCCGACTCGCTTCGCGAGTGATGACAGTATGCAATATATTTCCTTGTGCCTTTCCGTTAAGTTTGCAATTCCGTTCATTTCATTTATCCTTTTAATATGTACCACTCCTATTCAATTTTAATATCACTGTCCTTTGAGCCGTCGGTATCTCGCGCCGGAGCGTGGCTATTCCGACAAGCATAAGTTAAAACCTTTCGCCGATTTCACGGATGACATCGTACATAAGGTAGTCCATACTATTTATGATGTAGGCGTTCTTCTCCGACTGTAAGTCCGCCACATTCTCATCGTAGCACTGCTTCGCGTTCATCAACGCCTTGTAGTTCTTGTCGCTTTTGTCGGCGTTATAACGCTCTTCGAGTTTTGCAATCCATTCTTCCTTCAGTTCGAGCGCGGGAGATACGGTCACGAACTCTATGCCCTGTAAGTTCATATATTCGCGGAACAACTTGTGGCTTGCCGTGAACACAATGTAGCCCTGCTCGGACAAGTGCCGTGCGAAGTTCGCATAGACCTTGTACCAGTTCTCGTCCCTCTCCCCGTCAACGTAGAAGTTGCTGCTTTCGAGGTCAATCGTGTAGAGTTGCCCCGCAATGGTTGACTTGCCTATTCCCTGATAACCGCAGATAATCATTTCCGTCCCCCCTTCAAGAAGTTTTCAACAACATCATCCAAGCGTTTGTGCTGTCCGTCTTTTGAAACGAGCAACAAGTTCGGTCTTATCAACTGCTTGCCCTCCTCATACATATTGTAGTTTGCGGTGTACCAGCATTCCAGACCGCCTGCACGCGCAAGCATATCGGGCGTAATGACATCAAAGAACGCAAGGCACTCATCCTTCAACTTGTTGTCCCAACCGCGTATGCAACCATCAGCGTCAACATCGAGTTTTATGTAGTCGCCATAGCCGTTCTCGCCGATACAGCAGAAGTCTGGCACATAGTTCATAAGCGTCCTTACGACATCATCGCCTATCACGAGTTCGTATGTCCCGTTGTCGCGGAGTTTGTCGAACACATAGACGGCGTTGCCGTTCCATTCCAAGACCTTGCCAGTCTCGATGTCTATGTTCCATATTATCTCCTGTGAACCGTCAACATAGCCAGTTACAAAGGGGAGAGTTTCTTCCGCGTCCTTTCCGATTATCGTGAACGGATGGTCGTCCTCGTTCCAGAACGGGATGTGCAGCCTGAATATAAGTTTTTGCTTTTCCATTGTAGATGTTATTTATAACCAATATATAGGAAAAAATATTTTATTTCAGATTATATGTGCAAAAAGGCGAGTCTTGCCCGCCTTTTTTTTTGTCATCTGGCACGCAACCGACTATTTTTCGTTCCTTTTCTTCGGTGCTTCCTCGCCCTTCGGCTCTTCTGGTTTCGGCTGTTCCGACTTTCCCGCCTCCGCCTGCGCCTGCGCCTCCTTGAGTTGTGAGAGAGTGCCGAGTGCCGAATATATCATCGCACTGTCCGCGAATGTATATACGCCAGCCTTGCGTGCGATTTCGAGTGCCTGCTCCACTACGCTTATTGCATCTTTCAGGTTCATATCAATTAGATTTAAAAGTTAGTAACATCTTATTTATACGGAGAGTGCTATCCCATATAGTTGGCTTCCCTGAACATTTCCTCCGTTTCCGCCTCGTTGTCTATGTTCAGCCTGTTCATCCTCCTTATGAGCGAGTCCTTGAAACTCCTGAAGTCCCTGTTCGCCACCACTCCGTTGTGTTCCTCTATTTCCCCGTAGGCATCGACCACGACATCATAGAGCCAGTCACCGAGCGGGTATCCGCTTCCCGCCCTTTCTATTGATACTACGCGGACATCATTCCTTTCCTTGAAATTTCTTGAATGCTCCATTTGCTTTCCTTTTTAGTTTATATGTGAATATGTTTAACTTCCTTTCCCATTTCGGCTTGTTGACCTGCCTTCTTCTCCTTCTGGTGTCCTCCCATTCCTCCCTGAACTCTGGCGAGTAGTGGTACAGTATTGTCCACAGGAGTTCCGTCCGTGTCTGCGCATCGGACAGGGATAGTGTCGTGAGGAAGTCCTTTTCGAGATAGCGTAGCAGGAACTTCTCGAAGTCCGCCTCCGACATAGGCGGGGGGCAGAGGTCGTGCGGGTTGCGGTTGAGCGTGTACCAAGTATGGAACGGCACTCCCTTCCTTGCCCATAGTCCTTCCCGCTTTCTTTCCATAGCCTAAAAGTCCAAGTTGTTTATATCTACCTTCTCCGATACCTTCGGTGCTTCGGTAACAATGTCCTGCTTCTTCGAGCCTGCGCCAGAACCGCTCGGCAGACCGAATCCGTTGTCGCTTGGGTTGAAGCGTTCCGCTATGGTCTTGCCCCCGTCTGTCGCTGGGTTGAAACTCCTCGTAGCCGATGCGGTTTCCCTTGTCGAGCCTCTCGTGTCCATAACCGTATCACCGTTTTCGTCATATACTGTGCCTTCCTCGACGAGCCTCATCTTCTTGTAGTCTATCGAGAGCACCATCTTGTGGTTCTTCCCGTAGCCGTCCCTGATTTTGAGTATCTTGAGGTTGTATAACTTGTCCGCCCTCATTGTCGCGTCCTGAATGATGCCGTAGCCTTGGTCTGCCGTGTTGAGCAAGCCCGTACTTTCGCTCATATTCGCCACCGTTATGTCCGAAGTGTCGAACCCGCTTCGGTTAATCTGCGTTGCGGTTATCACAAGTATCTCATACTTGACCGCAAGTCCGCGCAAGTCCTCCGCGAGCGTCTTGATGTATATGTATGTGTTGGAGGCATCGGAACATCGGTAGTTCCTCATAATGTTGATATAGTCGATTACGAGGACATCTATCTTTATCCCGTGCTTCTCCTGTATCTTCTTCATATAGTTCTCAACATCTATCACCGTAGCCGAGCCTGTCGGGTACTCCTTGACGAACAGTCTTCCGAGAGGTGTTATCTGCTTGCTCCTGAAAGCCTGTATCCTGTCGAACATAAGTCGCTGGTCTGAAGCGATGCGGTTGTAGTCCTTCAGTTCTATGTCGAGCATATTCGCGCCGATACGCTTTATGATTTTTCGGTCGCTCATCTCGCAGGTGATGTAGATGACATTCTTCCCCATACGGCAGAATGTCGTGGCATCGTTGCACAGGAATATGCTGTTGTGGGAGACGAAGCCGTTGGCGTAGTACCTGTGGTCAACATCGTCAACCTCTATGTCGTACATATTCTCCTTCTCCCGCGTGTTGAACGCGACCTCGACCATCTCCTCCCCGTCGGCAGTCTGTATCATATCTGGTCTCGACTGGGAGTTGAGGTTGCACACATATATCTCGTCCCACTCCTCGTCGTACACTATGTGGGTGTCGGCACAGCGGAGCAACTTGTTCCCGTCAGTCCAGACCTCCCATACCTCATACGGGATTGTCTTGCCTACCGTCTTGACATCCTTCCACCCGTTGTCCGTCATTATCTCCCATTCGTCCGTGTCAGCCTTCCCGACAAACTTCCTTTCGGGCTGGTGGAGGCTTGGCTGTATGCCGTATGCAAAGTTCATAATCCAAAAACCTTTTCCTTTCGATTCCTAATATATAGTTTATCTATTGCGATTTCAGTTTTTTCTTTCGGAAACCGCCTTTTCATAGTGCGGGCACTTGTCCGAGCATTTCGGGAACGACACATCGTCGTCGGCAAGGCACATTTCCGTACCAGTCCCCGCAAGTTTTCCGAGATGCCTGCAATCCTTCCTTTCCATATCACTTGAACCGCCTTGTGTCGATGTCCATCTCCCGAAACGAAATGCACATAGTGTCGTTGAACGGGGTTATGAACGGATATATGCTTGTCTGACCGAACTCCCCTATTATGTCGCGGACGAGCGCGTTGAGTTCGTCCACCCGTTCGAGCGTTATGCTGTGAAGCCCCGTTGAAAACTCATACCCCTTGTATTCGCTGTTTAGAAGCCTTTTGAGGCACTTTTCGTTTCTGGGGTGCAATGTTTCGTTCTTTATGTAAACTCTCATTTGCTGGCAAGTTTTACGGTTATTTCGTTGTCCTTGTTGACTGTCGCCTGTATCACCCTCTTGTCGCCCTCGTTGTCAATCATAATGTTGGTGACGACATCGAGGAGTTTCTGCTGGATTACTCGGAGCAACGCCCTCGCACCGAGATTTTCCTTCTTCGCCTCATCGACGATGAGGGCGCGAACCTTCCTGTCGGTCTTGAGCGTATAGCCGAGTTCGGCTATCTCCTCCGTGCCAGCCTTGAGTTCGCGGTCGTATATTCGGTTGAACTCCGCGTCGCCCAAGTTCTCGAAGTAGCATATACCGTCGAGGCGGTTGAGGAACTCTGGCGCGAAACGCTTGTGGAGTTGGTTCTCTATGATTGCCTTCTGCGCATCGTCCGACTGCTGCTTCTTCTTCTCCTCGCTTCCGTAGCCAACCGACTTGTAGTCGAGCGCGGACTTGACACCGATGTTCGATGTGAGTATTATCACGCAGTCCTTGACGCTCGCCTTGCGCTGGGTGTTGTCCGTTATGTAGCCTTCGTCAAGCAGTTGGAGCAGGAGGTTGTATATCGCTGGGTGAGCCTTCTCCACCTCGTCGAACAGTATTACGCACTGCGGGTGTGCTTCGAGGTCTTTCACGAGCATACCGCCTTCGGTGTATCCGACATAGCCCGGAGGCGCACCGATGAGTTTGTTCACGCTTATCTCGTCGCTGTACTCGCTCATATCGTATCGGAGCAGGTTGTCCTCGCTTCCGTACAGTTCCTTCGCGAGTTTCTTCGCGAGGAATGTCTTGCCAGTCCCAGTAGAGCCGATGAACATATAGTTGCACATAGCCCCCTTCTTCTTCGCCACGCCGAGCCTGTTGCGCTTTATGCTCTTCGTGAGTTTGTCAATCACCTCGTCCTGACCGAACACCTGCGACTTCAATGCGTCTCCGAGCGAGCGGAGCATCGCCACGCTGTCGCTCTTGAGCGCGTTTATGTTAACGCCCGTGAACTCGTGCAGGACTTCGTATATGCTGTCAACCTCGACATTCTTCTTTGTCGTGTCGTATGTAGCCCTCGTATGCTTCGAGAGCATCTCGTTGTTGTAGTTGGTCTTGTTGAGGAGGAGTTTGTTGAAGTCTATCTCGTCCCCGCCTTCCTCCATAGTGTCAACCCAGTTCTGTGTGTGGACTTGGAAATGCTTGAGGGCATAGTCGTATTTCTCGTGAGCCACCACAGCGTTGTAGAGGGAGAAAGCCGAACCGGGCTGGTGGAGCGTGCGCTTGTTGAGTTTCCACTTGTACTTGCTTGCGCTCTCCACGAGTTTCCTGATTACATTCTTCTCGAAGCCGAACAGGTGGTCTGCCTTCTCGGTCGCGTCACCGAGCAGTTCCATCGTCTGCTCGTCCGTGAGTTCGGCAATCGCCACCTCGCCGAAGTTCTTCAGGTACGACTTCCCCTTGAATGTCGTGTTCGCGCAGAGTATCACCTTTGCGCCAGCCTTCACGAAGTTGTTGACCACGAGCAGGTCGAGGTTGTTCTCCTTCGTGTATGAGTCTATGTCGTCTATGAAGGCTACCGAGCCTTCCGCCATTATGTCGTTCATTACCGCGCAGAGCCTGTTGTCAACATCGAACGGGGTGTTTATGAACCTGTATATCTCGTCGAGTTTCACCCTTGTAACCTTCTTCCCGTACAGGCTTCCAGCCTGCGGGAGAGTGAGCGCGTATGCGATGTTCCCGACAAGTGCCGTCTTTCCGACACCGCCTTCTCCGAGTATGAGCACGCCAGTACAGTCCTGCGACAGAAGTTCCATCGCCTTGCGTGTCTCTTCGTCTCGGAACTTTATCCGTTTTGGCGATAATGTTTCAACTGGCTTCTCCGCACCGCCGTTCGTGTATATCGGGGTTCGGTTCTGCTGCTGCTGTTTTGCTTCCATTTCCATCAGTTGTGTCTTTCCTTTCCACTACTAATATATAGTGAACAGATAAGGATTTCAGAAAAATGTTCGGTGTCGGGCTTGGGCTACTTGCTTTCCTCCCATATCTTTTTGAGCATAGCGAGTTTGGACATCCTGTTGTTGCTTGACTTTGTGTTCTGGGTGCGCTCCCGCTTACCTTCGGCTTCCGAGCCGAGAGCCTTTTCAGCCTGCTGGCTGACCTTCCTTGACTTTCCGCAGTTGCAACCCATACCGCTATTTTGTTACCTCGAAGCCCTCCGCCATCATTTCCATTGATGAAGTTGTCATTGCGGATGACTGGGTTTCCATTTTTACCAAGGGGAGTTCTGATGTGTCCTTTCTGGTGTACTCGGTCTTGAGTATGTTCGCCTTTATGTAGTCAACCACATCGCTGTCGTATGCGTCTATCGTGTCCTGAAGTTCCCTTATGGTCTTTTCGTTAGCCTCTATCGTCGCTTCAAGGGACTTTATCTTCTCGTTGGCTATGTCGAGTTGCCCGCTGTATGTGAGTGCATCCTCCTCGATTTTGACCTTGAGGTCGTTAATCGTCGCCTTGAGCGTAGCCACCGTGCTCGTGAGGGAGTTTGACATACCAGTCGCGAAGTCCACGAACTTGCCAGTGTAGAGGACTGTCTCGTCGCCCGCCGTCTTTCCGTCCGTCATCTGCGCAGTGATGTAGAATGTCCTGCCCGAAGTCGCGAGTATCCTCTTCGCCGTAGCCTTGTCAATCCTGAACACCACCTGACCGTTGACCATATCCACATTCTTGGCTTCGGTGTAGTTCTGTATGCGGATTTCGTTCTCCCCGTCTGGGAAGAGGAGATAGATGAACCCTATGTGCGTGAGGTCGAGGGGAACGCTCTCGTCAACCTTGTTGACATCTGGGCTTTCCTTATAGACCGTGAACATATAGTAGTTGTCGAACGGTGCTATTTCAAGGCACTCGTCCCCACGGTAGTAGAGAGTTCCGTTCGATGCAAGTTCTTCTATCCTCGTAGCCATCGCTTCCTATCTTTTATTCTCAAGTTCGGTTATGCCGTTGTAGAGGTCTTGCAACGAGAGTTGCTTCTTGTCCACAAGTTCCTCCGTTATGAGCGTCTTGGTGTTCTCGGTCGTGCGGAGAAGGTAAATCATATCGTCCCTCCCTATGCACTTGCCGTCGATTTCATCCAATGCCACGCCGAATACGGAATCGTTGGTCGCAATCGCTTTCTCCATACTGTCGATACGCTTGTTGCACTTGTCAACGCTTCTCCCAGTCGAACAGGACTTCGCGTATATGAGAACCATAAGGCAGATTACGATTACGAACCCCCACTTGTTAAGAAAATCGGTTATCTTTTTCATTTCGGTATAATTTAATGTTTGACAATATTTACATATCCGCGAGTTGCTCGTCGTAGTCGTCGTCGTTCTCGAAGTAGTCGTCGATGGCTGGACCCATAGTCTTGCTCCTTATCGTTACTGCGGAAACATCAACGCCCATATATTCCCACGCGCCCATATTGGTTATGTGGTTTTCTCCGTTCTCGATTGTGTATCGGCTTCCCTTGAGGGTGAACTCCTCGCCGAGATTCGAGTGCGACCATCCGCCTCCGTAAGCACAGGAGATGTTCAGCGTGTCCTCTATGTCGCTCAACATATACGAGCGCACATCGCTGTCCTTGACTGGCTCTTCGCACTGTGTTTTCAATGCGACCGTATCCGCGTCAACCGTGCAGGTGATTGTCCCGCCGTCTATCTTTCGGCAGTCGTAGTTGCCAGTGAGTTCAATGTACTGCTCCGCGTTTATCGAATGGTAGTAGTCCTCGACATACCAGTTGCACTCGTCGCATTCCGCTATGTCGAGAACGACCTCGTAGTACCTGTCGTCCTTTCTTCTTACGCTGACTACATCGTTCCACTTGATGTTGTCTATCGCTACGGTGTATCCCGCGCCAGCACCTTCGTTCAGCGTGCTGGACTGTATCATCTCGTCTAATCTTTTGATGTGTATCATAGTTGTCGCCTATATATAACTTATTTATATGTTGCCGAGCCGAGAGCCTATTTCTTCCTCGCCCTCGCCTTCTTCTTCGGCACTTCCCTTTCCTCAAGCCCGTTGCGTATCCGCCATTCGAGTTTCCCGCTCTTCATAATCCAGTAACTGTCCACAAGGTCGTCAACTGGCTTCACGGAGTTCGCGTCAATCGTTTCCCTCGACAGGAGTTTCCAAAGCCCCGTGCTTCTCAACAGGGCATCTTCGGAGTTCACGAAAGCCCTAATCATATCCTCCTTGTTGGCGTTGCCCTTGTATGCGAGTTTCTTCGCCTGTGCGGGCGGTATGATGTATATCACCTTCCCCCCGAACTCGTGGAATAGTTTTTCCCGAAGTATCGAGTTGTACATAATGAGGTCTATGAACGAGTTGCCCTTGCTTCCGAATGCGAAGCCTTCGAGCGAGATTGTCGCTATCTCGTAGTCCTCGCAGGGTATCGTCTGCCGTATCTGCTCGACAATGTGCATTGCGAGGGCATATGCGTCCTTTATCTTCTGCTGCTGCTCCTCTATGTAGTCGGTCTTGTTGCCCGCCTTGTACCTTATGTACGGGGCAAGTCTGACTGTGCCTATGAGTCTGTTGTGCCACATAAACTCCTTTGTCGGGTTCGGTCTCTGCCACTGCTTTCCGTCGCAGTTGAAGAGGCTCAACCACCTTATGCTGTTCCCGTTGGTCTCTATGCACACCGCTGGGCTGTTTATGCTGAAGTCTATCCCTATGTGAACTATGTTCGCCATTGTCCTATCTTATTACATCGGCTATGATTGAGTCGTTGCCGAGGGTGAAGTTTTCGTCTATGCAGGTTATGTCTATAATCGGGTTGTCGTTCACGAGTTCGCCAGATACCACTATGCACTCGCAACCGTAGCCCATACCGTCCGTCTGGTGTCCGCTCCTGCAAGCCTTGTCGGTGTATATCTTTATCCTGTGGGTGTTGAGCGTAGCCTTCGGGAGTGTCGGGAACACTATTCGGAGCGTCTGACCGTTGTGCCAACTCGAAAGGCTGTCGTCAATATAGACCTCTATGTCGTGCTGGCAGAGTGCCACGGCATCCGTGTGTATCCTGACCATATTGTTCCCGTCAACCATTATGCCGACTATCCTGTTGTCGCCCCTCTCCGTGTTGCCGAGTGAAATCGGGTTGTCCTTGCCTATCACTCCGAACGACTGGTCGTTGACGAGCGTCACGGGGCATTGCTGCCAGCCTATCCCCTTCAACGCTATGCGGGCGGACTTGTTGTCCCCAGTGTCTATGTCTATGCCGTAGCCAGACTTTATCACATCAAGTCCGAGAGCGAGGCTGTTCGGGAGTTTCCCCTCCACGAGTTCGTCTATCCGCCTTCCGTTGTTGTATATGATGTCGAGTATGGCGTTGGTGTCGGAGAGTGCTATGCCAGCGTCCTCCATCGTCCGTTCGAGTTCGTCCACCCTCTTCTTGAGCGCGTCCACGCTGTATATGGACTTGATTATCGTTTCAAGTTCATTGTATTTCCTTGCGAGTTCATAGTGCTCGTCCCGAATGTGCATAAATGTGTTCGTGCATTCCTGAATGCGCATTATGGCATCCGCGAACAAGCCCATCGAATATGTGTTGTACTCGTTGACAAGTGTTGATATCCCCTGCTTGTTCGGCTCTATGTCTATGCGCAGGTTCAACTTGAAGCCGTATGAGTTGCCGTTGACCGCCCCCTCCGTCGGCTTGTACTTCGGGTATCTCTGGACATACTCGCCCCCGTTCACCGAAATAACATCGTCGAGGAACATAATCCCGTAGAGGTTGCTTGTCCTGCTCCCGTCCCCCTTGTCTATTATGTCGTAGTACACGAGCACCGCGTTGAACTCGAATGTGTCCGCCATTCCGCTTGCATTGTACTCGTCCATAGTGTTGACGCTCGCGTTGTTCATAATGTCCCAGTAACTCTCCGCGTCGAAGTCTATGCACACGCCCTCGTTGTCGCTGTCCTCCGTTATGTAGCAGTCGTCCTGCCCGTTGCCGTTGACATCGTATATCGCGCAGTACGAGAGTTCCTCTGGGTTGTCGTCAGCCTCGTCCGAAGTGTAGTTCGGGTTCTCCTCCCCCTGACCGAATATCGTCGAGCGGTTCTCGCACTCATAGGTCGTGTCCTTCGCGAATATGTCGTTCTCGCCAGTGTTGTCGTTGAGCCATAGTATCTTCGGGGTGTAGCCCGCTTCCGCTGGGGTGTGTATGTAGAGTTCGGTGTAGGCATCCGAGTTTATGTCAACATTGTTCGTGATGTCTATGTTGCCGAGATACTGCACCACCCTGCTGTATGCTTCCGTCCCCTCGTTGCCCTCTATGCGCCTTGTGCGTGTCGGCACGACTTCGCTTCCCTGCACAGCCTCTCTCCACGAGATTGCGCCAGTGTGGTACATCCAGTGCCAGAACACCCTTTCGGCAAGGCTTCTGTGCGTGTCCGTCGGGACGCTCCTTGAAATGAGGCACTCCTCGAAGTTGAACACATAGTTCTGGAGCATAGTCGCGAGCATATAACTCGTCTTTTTCTTGTGCTCTATGTTAGTCCACCACTTGAACCTCTCCCCGCTGGTGATGTCCATCTTGTTCCCCGTCGGCTGTGCCACGACCGTTGCCGGGGAGTAGGCGTTTATTATGTCAGGTATGTTGAGGAGGGCGAAGTGCGAGAACCTGAACTCAAGCACCGAACTGTTGCCCAAGCACTTGCTCAAATCCTTCGCAGCACTGCTGAATGTGTAGAATGTGCTTCCCTGCCTGTTGAGTTTCTTTAATAACGGAGTGTATGCCATTTTCTTGTAGTGTTTGGTTATTATTTATAGTCGTTCTCCCTTACGAAGTCGTCGAACGACAATATCGTCTTTTGCTTCGGCTGGATAGCCGTAGGAAGCCTGCGCCTTCTCCTTCTTCTCGGTCTTTCGAGCATATCGCCGCTTCCGGGTCTGCCGTCGCTTGGGAACTCTATGTCGCCCATCCCCGATACTGGCGGGTTGGGGTTTCCCTCGCACTCATCGACCTTCATACCCCTTGCGAGATACCTGAAGTCCGAATACTTGGTGCGGGTGTTGTGGCTTCTCGCCACCCTCCCTATCTCGTCGGCTATTCTCCTCGCGGTGTTCACATCGAACAGATTGAGGCATCTTGCCGTACAGCCCACGCAGTGCGACACCTCGTCAGAGCCGTAGTGTATGAGGAACTGGATATGCCTGTCGAAGTCCTCGACCATTATTCCGCCCATCCGTCCGCTCACGCGGAAGCCAGTCTGTCTTTCTGGTTCAAGCGTTCCTGTCCTGCTGTTGAATTTCCACTTCATAACTTTGCAAAGATACCAGTTATCAATACCCGCTATGCGGTATATCATAACAATCTATTATATAATATTTATATATAACACCATACGGCATAAAAAATGAGGGCGGGCGCATTTGGGGATGCTTCCGCCCTCCGAGTATTAAGATGTGTAAAAATATCCCTGCCTACTGCTGTTGCCTGCGACCGAACCTCTCGTCATACCGCCTGCTTGCGACCGAAGTCTCGATTATGCGCTTGTCGGCGTTGACATTCTTGATGATGAGGTCAATCTGCGAGCCAGTTTCGTATGTGTGGTTCTCGAAGCGTGCAATCGCCGTGATTACATCATATTCGTCCAGCCAGATGAAAACGAGGTTTCCGCTTACATTCTGGATAGTTCCCGTAACCTTCGTGCCGACATTGAGGCTTTCCTTTATGGAGTTCCAGATTTCCCTTGAACGGAAGTTCTGGGTAGCCATAATCGTCTGGGTGTCGATAATCGTGTCGATGTAGAAGTCGATTTCGGTCTCCTCGACCACAAGTTCGTTGTTGGCGAACATTGCGGTAAGTTCCTCTCCCATATCGGTTGTCGGTATCTTCGCGCAGGATGCGTTGAGGAATGTGACGAGGATGTAGTTCACGCCAATCTTCGTTACCGTTCCCCTGTACTGCCTGTTCGGTTCTGCTTCGAGGTTCTCTGCAATTTGCACGAGTTCGGCACTGCGGAGTATCTTGAGGTAGTCCACGTGGGAAACGACAATGCTGTCGTGCTGTGCCGAATATGAAATCGGAACTACATTGAGTTTCTTTCCGAGAAGCGAGGAGTAGTCCTTCAACTTGTACGGCATTGCGAACGAACCGGGCATAAAGCACTTGACATCGTTTATGTCAACGCGATACCCGCCGTTCACCTGCGCCTCTATCGTACACTCCCAAGCGGTCTCCTTCTTCGCCTTCGCGCTCGCCTCTATGAGTTCCTTCTTCGTGGAGAGCATAAGGCTGTGTTGTGTGCTTATGGCAATCTTCCCGCCAGCCTGCTTCGTCACGATGACGGGCATCCTGTAGCGTGCGTTCTCGTCGAACAGTGACGGGTCGATGTGCTTCTCGCTCTTCACATTCGATACGAGCGAATACTTCGGCGAAAGTTCAAAGTAGTACCTGTCGCCAGACTTCTGCACTATCGCGTTGTCGAGGAGTTGCGTTCCGCTTGACTTCTCAAACTCTGCACAAGCCTTGATGTCGTCCCTGCCTATTACGCGGTACTTCTCGCAGAGTTTTATGAATGTTTCGGGTGAATACTCGTCCGTATAGATTTTTGTTCTCAGGAATCTTTCGCCCTTCTCCGTGGGTACATTAACGATTGTTTCTTCAAAATCAACTGGGTTTATAAACCTAATCTGTTGAATTTCCATATTTGTCTATGTGTTTTAGTTAAACAAAAAAAGTACAATAAATATAAGTTATATATTATTTATAAATTGGCATTTTAAGAAAAAAGGACACCCGCGTCCGCAGGTGTCCTTCCAATTTTAGATATGAGAATAATATGCGCTAATCTTCCAGCACGGTTATCGCCCCGATTTTCTTTATCGCGGAGAACACTTCGTCCTGACTTCTGGTGGTCGGGCTGAACATCGGCTTGCCCCATCCGAACTTGTCCGCGCTGGTCTCGGATGTGAAGGTCTTCCTGAAATTCTCATCCGTTATCATATACTTCAGGTTGAGTGCGCTGTTGTAGTCCGCGTTCAGTCCGTTTATGTGCCTTTCCTGCGAAGCCCTTACGACCTCCTTCGGTGCGAGTACGGTCTTGCCGTCCTCTATTACCGCGTACAGTGTGTGCGTGGTGGAGTCTATGTACGAAGTGTACTGGGACGGCACGAGTCCGACCTGCAACCTGCCAGAGTTGGCAAGCCCTATGAACCTGTCCTTCGTTTCGGCGAAGTGGGAGACCTTCATAATGGTTTCGGTCACCAGACTTCTGTATGTAGCGGACTGACCTTCGTCGGTTATCCTTATGTCCGATACGCATCCGTTCTCATCGGCTACGAGTTCATACCAGTTGGGGTGCTTTGATATGCTCTTGCTGGCTTTCGCCTCATCGAGCGTCTTGCCGAGCAACTTGTCGAAGTTGAGCAGTTTCTTTATGCTCTCTGGCTTGTCGCTCTTGTACTTCTTGGCGAATGTGGCGGAGGTCAGGTTTTCGAGCGCAATCACATTGAAGCCGTTTTCATCGAACTTGTGGTATGCGTATGATATTGCGTTGGACACGCATCCTACAATCTTCTTCTCGATTGTGTGCATAGTGTCGAGCAACGCCTGCGCCTCTGGGGTGTACCTGAACTTCTTTGAGTCGTCGAAGCGTCTCTCGTCCATATTCTCCTTCCTGTCGGTGTCGTCATCGGTGTAGCCCATCGCCTTGTCGTATTCGCTGTGCGCGGAATAGTATTTCTTTTTCTGTGCGAGGTAGCCCTTTATGAGCCTTCTGTATTTTATTGCGTTTCCGATGTATATGGCTTCCAGCGGGTGCTTGCCGTCGTTGTATTTGTCGAAAACCTGCTTCATAACCCTTTCGATTGCCTTTTCGAGTGCTATGAGTTTCTGCGTTTCCCTGAATGTAGCCCTGCTTATGCCTTCCTCCGTCCTCTTCCCATATACCGTTGCGCTTATCGCTGGCGTTTCTATGGGGAGTATCGTGAGGAACTTCGTTGCTGCGGCAACGATGTAGTCCCACATCGGCTTCGGTGCGAGTTTCATTATCTCGCCGTCCTTCGCGAAATATTCGTAGAAGTTAACGAAGTCTGGAATGTCCTTCGGTGATGTGCTGAATACCGTGTACGAGTGCTTGATGTTGACATCCCCGCCCAGAACGGTATCCTCGTTGAAAGTCGGCTTCTCCTTGATGAAATTCTTTGTCGCTGTAATTGTCAGGTATATGTCGTTCCCGTCTGCCGTGAACTGCAACGAACTCCCGTGCGTGTTCATTATGTCGATGAGGTCGCGCCCGTCCCCGCCTATCGTGTCCTTTCTTCCGTACAGGTCGAACACGACACTTTTCCTGTTTATGGGAATTGTGAGCAGGTATCCCTTCGCGTTTTCCTTGCGTGAAATCCTTATGTCGCCTATTTCCAGTATGGAGATTGTGCGTCCGCCCTTGTATGTGCATTGTCCAGAGTGTTCAAGTGCCTTGACGGACAAATCGTAGTAGAGTTCGGTTATGCCCTCCTCGTTCTTCTCGAAGAACGGCTGGAGCAGGCGCAGGCGTTGTATCGTCTTGTCGAACTTGCCCTTCGTGTTGTTCGCTTCGAGGTATTCAATCCTGCTGGCGAAGTTCTTTGGCTTCATCAGATACCTTTCCGCCATCTCCCTTACGACCTGCATCTTCTTCGTGCCGTCATCGGTGGCTTCGGTTATCTCCTCGAACTTTATCTTGTCTGGGCGTGCGTTCGCCAGCATCGAGGCGTAGTTGGCGCATACAATCTGGACGAACCCGCTGTACGCGAACTGGCTTTTTGACAAGTTCATCGAGTTCTTTGCCGAGAACGCCTTGCCCTCTTCGGAGTTCAGGTAAACATTGAAAATCAGGTTCACCGCGTGCGTCGCGCTGTATCCCTTCGAGAAAAGGACATAGAACGGCTTTTTCGACCAGTCTATGAGTTCGCCCTTCGGCTTGTCCTCGTCGCTTGCGTTCTTCTTGGCGGGCATCGTGCCCCCGATTGCGTACTGGTAGTAGCCGAATTGTCTTTTTTCGACTGGAAGTTGGCTTGCAAACTCGCCTATTGTCTTTGATGTCAGGTTCTTGTGTATGAACTCGGAGAAATGGTTGCCCTGCTCCGCGTTTTCCGCGATACACTTCGTTATGTCGTCTGCCGTCAGGTCGCCCTCTATGACCTTTACCTTGAACTTGTACGATAGCGTTGCTTCGTCATCTTTCTTTTTTCTGTGTGCCATTGCCGTTTGTTTTAATTATTTCTATCTGTTGAATTTTGCGTTTATCTCAAGTTCCTCCCCGCCTTCGTATATCGGGGTGTCGGTGATGTCGAATGTCATTATGCTGTCGAGCCTTTCGACATTCTCGCCGCTGTCGTCCGCAGTGTCGTCTATGATTACGCGGGGCGACATATAGAGTTTCACTCCGTCCGAGAGCATATCCTTCACGAGCCTTCCGTTCGGGGTGTTGAGCAGTTCTATCTCGCCAGTGATTTTCTTTCCGTCCTCGCTTGCGCTGGCACTTGTGATTTTGTGCGTTGCGTTTTCGAGTGCCTCCGCGTTGAGCAAAGTTTCTATCCTTGACGGCATAGTGAACGCCTCCCAACCGCTTACTGGTATCCCTTCGCTTCCGTGTCGGAGGCTTCCAGTTACGAAGCCGTTTTCCTCTATCCTTTCGTTGAATGACTTGACAGCCATCTCTATGCTGTCCTTTGTGTAGATGCGGTCGTCAGCCTTGCTGAACAATCCCAATGTTACTTTTATCTTTGTTGACATAGCCTGTCGCTTTAATGTTTCCTTTCCAACACTAATATATAGTTAATAAATAGGAATTTCAGAAAAAAGTGGTGGCTTATAAAACCGAAGAGCCACCGAACTTCCAGCGACACATACGATTCGCTGTCCGAACTTTACAGCCGCAGTGTGTATATTTGTTGGGGGACTGCGGTTTGCTTCGGATAGGTACGCTCCCGCCTACTCGTGCGCACATTTCGGCGGGCTTTGTTGCACAGGTGGAAAGAATCGAACTCTCACCTATGGTTTTGGAGACCACCATTCTACCATTAAACTACACCTGTGTAGTCGTTTGCAAGCCCCGTTTCAGGGACTTGCGCATAACACCCGTTTAGCCGACATAAAGGCGTGCGCAAGTTTGAAAGCGGATTTTTTGTAGCCCGACCGGGAATCGAACCCGAATCTACGGTTTAGGAAACCGCCGTTCTATCCATTGAACTATCAAGCCAGTATGATGGCATCCGTCCTGCGGTATGCCACAACAATTATCATTTTGCCGCCTTTTGGTAGTCCGTTGTCAGCACCCGTAATACGGTATGCCACAACAATCATCATATTGAGCGAACTCCGCGTACTTCCGTTGTCAGCACCCGTGATACGGTATGCCACAACAATCTCATCAATGTTCAGAACCTCTTTCCCCCGATTGTCAGCACCCGTGATACGGTATGCCACAACAATATGATATGTGTAATTTGCCTATATCCAGATTATTGCGGTGCGTGCGGGAATCGAACCCGCGACCTCCAGCGTGACAGGCTGGCATTCTAACCAACTGAACTAACGCACCATTTGGACTTGCACGGCTTGGTGGCACGGCAGTGATGACCTTCAGTACAAGAAAACAAATTAAAGAAACAGTCATCCTCTAATAGCCTATAAACTTTTCTTGTTTGAGTCCGTGACATTTGCAAGTCATACAAGTCCTCTCGTTCTTTGTCTTTGTCTGCGGTCAGTACGAGGCTCGAACTCGTGAACACCTGCGTGACAGGCAGGTATGATAACCAACTTCACCAACTGACCAAATCGCGGTTATTTCCACATCCACCGCGAGTAGTGATACCGTATGGAAAAACCTAATAAATTGGGCATTTCCTTCCTGCTTCGCAGAACCACCGCTTTTTAGGTTGCATAGGCAACGGTCATCCACTGTTGGGTTCTCCACAGGCTTGTATTCGGCAGTACGGCTGCCTATAACCCTTGCACAGCACCATAAGTGCTATGGTTGAATCATATCCCTCTTCAACAATAATCCTCATCGGGACTTGAACCCGAACTTCCTTCTTGCTTGCACACAGGATTACTTTTACGGTTGCCTCACCAACCTCTCTGCGCTGATGTTATCTCGGAGCGAGGGTTTTCCAGTTCCCCTTCAGTTTGGATTGTCGTGTGTTCGCCATTGTACTCCCTGCGGGAATCGAACCCGCATTACGAGATTGAGAATCTCGCGTCCTGACCGTTAGACGAAAGGAGCGTATCGAGAGTTTCTTTTCACTCACAAGCCACTACCTTATCTTTTTGAATGGTCGTAAGTTCGGAAACGACCATTGTTGCCACACCGAGTGCAAGCCCGCTGACCACTCGCTTGACCGCAAGCACCTCCCATTTTTATCTGGGGCTTCCGTGACTGCGACTTGAACGCATACCATACCTGCGCTCGGCGTTATGCCTCTGACCATTTATGTAATGGTAGCGTTTGTTTTGTAATGCGCTACAGTTAGAGGCTGTCATACCGTATGGAAAAACCTAATAAATTGGGCATTTCCTTCCTGCTTCGCAGAACCATCGCTTTTTAGGTTGCTTACGCAACGGTCATCCACGGTTGGGTTCTCCACAGGCTTAAATTCGGCAGTACGGCTGCCTATTATGGTGGCTGGCACTTAACGATGTAGTGCTTTCCGTCGGCTTTCACAACCGCCATTATGCGTCATTATCCGACCGCCAGCCTGCGTCCGCCTCACGGCGGTCGCTAACAATGAATAAAAATAATCGTCGGGTGTATGGTTTAAACTTTTCGGATATTGTTATGTTACCGATTACACCACCACCGTATGCGGAATATTGTATTTCCGCTTCCTGCTTCACAGAACCACCGCTTTTTAGGTTGCATAGGCAACGGTCATCCACGGTTGGGTTCTCCACAGGCTTGTATTCGGCAGTACGGCTGCCTATTGTGTTGCCCCACCGAGGCTCGAACTCGAAATTCCAGATTCAGAATCTGGTGTGTTACCGATTGCACCACAGGGCAATACTATATTTATATTTGTGGAGATTGCGGGAGTCGAACCCGCGACCTTCTGATTGCGAACCAGATGTTCTACCAACTGAACTAAATCCCCGTAAAAGCCGAGAGGCTGTTCCGCACAGCCTTTCGGGAATGATAAATATTTATTAAAGCCTGTTACTTTAAAAAAGTGGGACACATCTCGCTTGCCCCTTCGCCCCTCTCCCGAAGGACTGCGTTTCGGCTTCACACAAGTTCTTGTCGCTGGCTTCCACCCGCAGTGGCAGCGTTGCAAGCCCCCGAAATTGTTGAGCCACAAGCAGGAATTGAACCAGCAACCTGCGGTTTACGATACCGCCGTTCTACCAGTTGAACTATTGTGGCTTTTGAAAAATGAAGTTTCTTGAGGTATCTCGTGAACCGCTATTGCATCATTCGTCGCTGTCACGGGAGCGGAGTTCTACCGCATTGAAACGGAGGTCGGATGCAAGTTCCCCCGTACTGCTTGTTTAGAAGGCAAGTCCTCTATCTCTCCAATGCGTTTAGGAAAAGGCGGGCGTTGGTGTAAAACTATGGAAAAAATACTTTCGCCCACCTTGTCCACAGCCTATGTGTTGAGCGGGAAACGGGACTCGAACCCGCGACCCTCGGCTTGGGAAGCCGATGTTCTACCACTGAACTACTCCCGCGATTTAAAAAAGCGTCAGAATGTTTTAACCTGATTAAACTATGCGGACTGGCTACCGCAGAGGAGATTCGGACTCTAAATGCGATGGTTTCGCGCGTTCGCATCACATTCACTTCTTTCTGACCACACCGACAGAATATACGCGACTACTCTGCGGGTATGTTGCTTGGCGGAGAGTAAGGGATTCGGACCCCTGCCACAACGAGGTGGGCTTCAGATTAGCAATCTGACCAGTTACCACTCCTGCAACTCTCCGTGTAAATGGAAACATTGTGTTGGACTCGAACCAACGCCCCGCCATTACCTCGGTCATAAGTACCGTTAGACCTCGACTTTGCTTGCGCTTTCAGGAAGTTCCCAGTAGGTACTTGCACTTCCATCCAATGCTTCCGTGTGATAATGGGTGTCTGGCGAGGCTCGAACTCGCAACCTTTGGAACCACAATCCACTGCGCTACCAGTTGCGCCACAGACACCGTTATATGCACACCCGACCTCCGCGCCCGATGCGCTGGGGGTGATGTGTTTTTTTTTGTCCTATTCCTTTCCCTCTACCGACTGGTACTTGTTCCCGTCGTTTGGCATCTTGCCCTTGATGAGATAGCCTGATACGCCACCCGCTATGAATGCGCAGGCGCACATAAGTTCAGTCCAAGCGAAACTTATTGTCGGCTGTACGAGGTGAAGGATTATGCCTGTTGCGACCACCGCTACGGTGATGCCGATTGCTGTCCATTTCTTCCAGTTCATATTCAAAAAGTTATATTATGTTATTGTTCTTTCGTGCCTGTGTCTTCCCGAATGGACTCGAACCATCAGCCTTCTGCTCCGGGGGCAGACGCTCTATCCAGTTGGGCTACGGGAAGTCTCTTTTAGTTTAAGGCGAGTGTTGCCATCCCACTGATTTCTTGGCTCGCCGTGCGTTTTGCGGAAACATAGCCACTGCATTATTCACGGCAACTCCCCGAAGCAATCGGGTTTAAGAAAGGCAACATCGACCTTGGTCGTATGTAATCGGAGCACCGCGACCACAGCGAGCCGATGGCAAAGTTCCCCCTGTGAATTGGGGGCGTGCTGTAAGTTCACCAGATGCCCTGCCGTCCGTCTGATGCTGGTCTCCGTTTAAAGCCCCTTTCCAGATTGGGGAGCAGACCTGTCTTATGGTTTGCGCACAACGCGCTTCCCCCTATCGGGGGACTTCGGGGCTGGAACGCTGTCTGCCGTTCTCGTTAAGCCGAACAAGTCGGCTCGACCCAGATGCCCCGCGAGGATATATCGTTTCACCTCGGTTGTCAGTACCCGTAATATGGTATGCCACAATAATGTATGTCGGGATTATCCACACCGTGTAGCAGTTGTCAGCACCCGTAATACGGTATGTCACAACAATGACATTACTACAAAAAGTTCCTTTCCTGTTGTCAGCACCCGTAATACGGTATGTCACAACAATGAATAATCGAGGTCTGTCCCGTCTTTCTCTTGTTGTCAGCACTCGTAATACGGTATGCCACAACAATAAACAATAGACTTTCAGCAATTCATTGATGGTTGTCAGCACCCGTAATACGGTATGCCACAACAATTCATAGATATTATACTTGCCGTCCACTCTCCGTTGTCAGCACTCGTAATACGGTATGCCACAACAATGAAAAAAAGAATCAAGTCGATTTCTTCTGTTGTCAGCACCCGCCCTGCGGTATGCCACAACAATTCTGCTTGTCCGTCAGTATCGTGGGTGCGTTGTCAGCATCCGCCTTGCGGTATGCCACAACAATCCGAGTTCGCGCAAAGCCTGTTTAATGTGAGTTGTCAGCATCCGCCTTGCGGTATGCCACAACAATGTCCCAGATTTGTACCACGCTACGCTAACTGTTGTCAGCATCCGCCTTGCGGTATGCCACAACAATACGATATGTGTAATTTGCTTATATCCAGTTTCCGACATTGCCTTCCGCTTCGGAAATTTTGTCCGAAACCTGTTGTCGGCAATGTGCGTTTGTGTAAAAACCGCCACGATAACCCGTAGGGTGGCGGAAATTTTATGAAATTAAAAACGGTTGCGCTCTTTAATAACCACCCGCTCCGCGTGCCGTTGCTGGCGACACGCGCCCGACTTCCACGGGTATTTAACTCTTCGTGTCTGGGTGGGTTTCTACCAAAATGTTATAAGATGGTAGCGGGGGGCGGACTCGAACCGCCGACCTTCAGGTTATGAGCCTGACGAACTACCAACTGTTCTACCCCGCAATATTGCCGCACCGCCTCGACTCGAACGAGGACTTCAGGACGGATTTAGCGTCCTTGCACTGCCAGTATTATGCTACGGTGCGTGGTGGGTTGGGCGGGTTATCGTACCGCCTTTGCTTATTCCCCGCATTTCTGCGGAACGCCAGAGTTCCACTGGTACACGCTTGTACTTTGCGCTTGACTTTTCGCATCGCCCGTCCAGACAGCGAATTTGTAACTTCGGAAATCTGGTGCGGGGGGTGCTTGGTGTTACGGATAAGGCTTGCGGTTCGATGCCTTCGGTGTCCTTCGGCTCAAGAAAACTTTTAAAGAGGCAGACACCCTTGCTGTATGTACCATTATTCTTTTCTTGATTCAGTGCATCTCACCGCCCTGCCAGCCCGTTTGCGTTTGACTTGACGAGTTTCAGAGTACATTGGGCGTACGGTTTCATCGCATACGGTGTCCTCCGGCTCAAGAAACTTTTAAGAGGCAGACACCCTGTTATTTGACATTGTTGTTGGATTTTTTATGCTTTCTTGATTCAGTGCAATTCACCATAGCCCGTTATGCTCCTACTTGACATCTAAAAAGTTTGTGCCACCTGCGGGAATCGAACCCGCATTTCCTCCCCTTTATCCGACTGCTCGGCATCGGGGGTGGTTTCCTGCCGTTGGAAGAAGATGACCACCTGTCGGAACGACAGGTGTGAAGATTAAAAAATAATATAAATGAAAAATATAATCCTAAAAACCAAAAAGGTGCTGTGCGAGCAATGTCGTCGTCCGACAGCACCTCTACACACAAAACAAAATCAAATCGTGGGAGAGGGAGGACTCGAACCTCCGAAGGGTTGCCCCGCCTGATTTACAGTCAGGTGCGATTGCCACTACGCGACTCTCCCTCCTTTTTAAAGGGCGTATCACTACCATATGGAAAACCTAATAAAATTAGGCATCTCCTTCCTGCTTCACCCTGCCGCTACTTTTTAGGTTCATTGCTGAACGGTCATCCATAGTCGGGCAGTCCACAGGCTTGTATTCGGCAGTACGGCTGCCTATTGTTCGTTCGCCTTATTATTTATACGCTTATGGTTTAAGGCAACCATAATGCAATAGGCGTTGTTGGGTTTATTGGTTGTTTATAAAATCTATTAAATTTTATTGAACCGTTTGATACGCCCTTCACAAAATAAAACCAATCTATGAAAAAATGAAAAAAATGAAAAATTGAAAAAGTGAGCACGGAGAAGGATTTGAACCTCCGATGGGCTTGCGCCCATACCGCCCCCGCTTGCCTTTCGGCGAGCAAAGAGCGGCGCAATCAGCCACTCTGCCACCCGTACTTGTCTAAAAGGAAGCCTCTCCGTTGCACCCGTTGAAGCACTTTGCGCTCCGAAGCGGTTTCCTGTATTTTTGGGCTGTGTCAACATTTCAAAGACCTTCTGTCGATTTCGGACTGGCTTCCCGATTTCACCTCTTGTGCTTTGCTTGGCTTGTCGTTCCGACCAATCTTTCTTCACTACTAATATATTGGGTTTCCCAATAAAGTTCAGAAAAATTTTCATTTTTTTTCACTACCACCTTCCGTAGTCCGTAATGTCCTGTGTTTCACCTGTTTTCGTGAATGTAATGGATATTCCCACGCCTATTCCCGAAGTGTCGTCGAACGAAAACGAGAAGTCTTGGAGCGAAATTCCCTCGGATTTCATCCGCTCCCTGATGAATTTCTGCGCCTTCTTCTGCTCCGCTTCGCTGATGTTCAGGTAGCACAGCGGAAGTGATATTTCCTTTTTTCTCGCTTTCATTTCGCTTATATATAACTTATTTATATATTGTGTGGCATCAGAACTTTATGTTCTTTACCGTGAACGGATACTCGTACTGCTTGTAGAGCCTTCTCCTCTCAATCGCGTGGACATAGGTGTAGTTGGACACAGAGCCGTAGCGCAGGTCGTCCACTATGTCTATGATTGTAGCCTTGTTCTTTTCGGCATCCTCCTTGTCCTTCAACCTCAATGCACGACCTATGGACTGGATTACCATAAAGAGGCTCTTGTAACTCTCGGTGAACATCACATTGGAAATCTGGTTGCACGATACGCCAGTGCTCAATGTCTGGTATGACGCGACGAGCAGAGAGCCGTCGTTAGCCCTGTTCATCTCGGCTATGATTTTCTCCCTCGTCTCCTTTGCGGTCGCACCGTCTATGTAGTATATGTTCCTTTCGGGCATAATATCCTTGAGCCTCTCGTACATCCGCTTGCCGTATTCGATGTGGTGGAACAGCACGAGCGTATTCTTCGTGCATTTCCCTATGAGTTTCATTATGAAGTTGAAACGCTTTTCGTTTTCTATGACGAAGTTGCGTTCGAGCGCGAGTGCCTCCGCACCCTTCTTTACCCCGCGCAGGTACTTTATCGCGTTGCCGAGGTTCGCCTTCGCCTCGTCCGTCGCGTAGTCGAGCGTGAGTTGGGTTATCTTGCAGGACGATATGTAGCCGAGTTCCTGCAACTGCTTCGCCTTTATGTCCGTCACTTTCGGACCCAAGTATTCGAGCAGGGTTAGATACTCCGCCGACTTTTCCTTCGGGAGAGTTCCCGTCACGCCGAATCGGTAGTCGCAGTGCCACAGTTGCTCCATAACGGTCTTTATGCTCTTCGCTGGCAACTTGTGGGTTTCGTCCACGACCACTATCGAGGTTTTCCCGAACAGGTCAGAGCCTTCGTTGACCTTGATGACGAGCGACTGGTATGTGCCGATTATTATGTTCTCGTCCCCCTTGAGTTTCTGACCTCCGCACACTCCCCCGACCTTTATCGGGAGTTTCTCGCTGTTGTATTCCTTGAAGTCCTTTATGCCCTGTAGCACGAGTTGCACGGACGGCACTATCATAAGGACTTTCCCGCTGACCTTCTTCGTGTCGAACAGGTACGCAAATACCATAAAGCACACGAGCGTCTTTCCGCCACCAGTGGTGAGTTCGCTTATCGAGAGCCTGTACTTCAATATGTTGAAGGCTGCCTCAATCTGGTAGTCGCGGGGCATAATCCCGTCCGCGAAGAACCTTTCGCACCAAGCCCTGAAACTTTCGAGCGTTATCTCGTTGTCCCAGAGGTTCTCCACCCCGTTCAACTTCAATTCAAACTTGTGCTTCTCGCATATCGAGCGCAGGTATTCGTAACTCCCTATCGGGAGGCTTGCCCCAGATATGAACTCTATGTTGCCGTCCCATATCTTCTTCTTGTAGAGGGGGCTGAACTTGTATCCTTCCGCCTTGCGCGTATAGTCCATCTTCAACTGGTTGTACTCGCTTTCCGTGCAGTTGGTTATGAGCATACGCTTCTTGTTTTCTCCTATTTCGACCGTTATCATCTTGCTTATATATTGGCTATTTATTGCTATATTTCGAGGAAGTCCGTGAATATGAATGTCGGTGTGCTGGCGAGAGCCTTCGGCACGGTGTCGAACAGGGGCATAGTGCTGTTCTCGGTGTTCCTGCCGAGAGAGGCGTATGCGCTTGCACAAATGTCGAGCAGGCTTCCGAACTGGTTGATGAGTATGAGGTTGTCCTTCGTCATCGCGTTGTTGAATTTGTCGTTGTGTATGAATACCTGCCTGTTGATTTCGTCCGTCGCCTTTTCGTCAAACCAGTCGCGAAGCCTTATGCCGAGCGCGGACACTCCGACCTTCGCGTTGAGTGCGGGATTGGCATCGTCCGTGAATGTAAGTATGCTGTCCGTGTTCTCTGGGAGAGGTGTCGTGGTGAACGACACGGAGTTAAGGTTCGGGAACACATCGAGCGCGAGCGCAATCTCCACGAAGTTGAAAGCCCTGTATATGTTGTCGTCAAGGCAGAAAAGTTCCCCGTCCTTGTTGTGCTTCACAGCCACCGCATAGAGCACCCTTCTCCTGTCGGCAAGCAGGAACTTGAGGTATTCTGGCGAGAACATAGTCACCGCCTCGTCCCTTGTGAGCCTGTACATTTCCGCGTCCGCCATAGAACCTTTCACATCGAGCGGTATCTCTATGTCGTGTACGAGCGAGCATATCGAACTGTTGATTTCAGTTATGTCCATTGTTCTTCCCTTTCCTCCTTTTCAGTTTCTTTTCCTTTATGGCACTCTTGTTGCCCGTAACATAATCCTCGATATATTTGAGTTCTTCAAGGAACTCGTCACCGTTAAGGTTGTACTGTTCGAGCATTTCCCTTTCCCCGCACCAGTGTTCCGTCATATAGTATCGGAGCGTTTCCTCGCTGAATTTTTTAAGCGGGTTGGTCGCCTCCGCTTTCTCCGCCTTTGTAAACACCCATTGCGGAGTTCTCTTCCAAGCCCGTGCCACCCGTCGCCAAGTTTCCACTATGCCGAGAGGGTTAGCCTTTAGTGCGTTCATATTGTTTGCGCTTACGGGGTACTGGATTGAGAATATGCGGTTTATCATAAACGACTGCTTTGTTTTCTCGTAGTCCGTGATGTCGTACCACACCTCATCGCTGTTTGTAAACATACGCTTCACCAAGTCGTATGCACCCTCCTGCTTCCTGCTTTCGTATTCGTTCCATTCGGCTTCGAGTTCGGTTTGCAGTTTCGCCTCGTCCTCCGCCTCCTTTATGAAGTTTCCGAGCAGTTCCTTTGCATTTGTACTCATACTTGCTTCTCCTGTGTTAAAAAAGTTTCTTGCTGTTCCGTTCAAAGTTTTCGTTCCACTGCCTCTTCAATTCCTGCCTGAAGTATTCGTCGCTTGCTTCCCTTATGGTATTCCTTGCGTTCGCCTGCGACCGCGTGAAGTTGATGAGACATTTGCCGAGTTCCTCCGAGTTCATACTTTCGTCATAGCCCATAATCCTCGCCCGCGAACTTCCGCCCCATATCTTGTGGTCTCTCAAAAATTCCGTGCCACAGCATTCGCATCCGTCTCCGTATGCCTTGTCGATGAGGTTGTCGGCGTTAAAGAACTTTATCCCGAACTTTTTAGACAGTTCGGTGTATCTGGCGAGCATAGCCCGCTTGTCGTCCTCGCAGTAAACCCTGTCGCCGCTTTCCTTCGTCCCCTTTGCCTTGAAGTCGCCTATGATGTCGAAGCCGAGCGTATCACCTATCTTCTCGTAGAGGAGGTGTTCGTTGTCTGGAAGAACTACCCTTATCTTCAAGCCTTCCGTCTGGAATCCCCACGCACCGCAGTCTTTCAGCGTGCTTATGAAGCGTTCGGCGACATCGCTCGAATACGGAAGTATGAACGGCTGTATCCTGACCGTAATCCTGAAGCCCATTTCGGAGAGTTTCCTTATAGCCTCGAATCTTCTTGTCGGTGATATTGCACCAGTTTCTATCTTCCTTGCAATGTCATCGTCACAGAAACTGCAACTTACATTCAGTGCTATGTTGGAGTTGACGAACTCGCCTGCGTATTCGAGGAACACCTCTGGGTTCTTCGTTGAAATCTGGACTGGGTAGTCGTACTTGTCGAATGCCCGCAGGCAGTCGTGCGTTATGAGGGCTGTCTTTTCTATCAGCGGGAACGGGTCTGCCGTCGCGCCTATCTTCACTGGTATCCTTTCCTTGAACGCCACTTCCTCCGCCCTGTCGTAGTTGTAGTCGGAATCCATCGTCCTTTCTATCCATCGTTCAAGTCCTTTCGGGGAGTTGCCTTCGAGGAACGCCTGATGTTGCTCGCTTCCTTCCCTGTTTCTCCTTGTGAACTGGATGAAGTCGCGTGCAAAGCAGTACAGGCAACCGTACTGGCATCCCCTGTATGTGTCGAAGTGGAACGGCACTGGGCATATCCTGAACTGCGAAGTCACCGACGGCTTCCAGAATTTTGTTTCGATTGGTGTGATATTGTTTTCCATATATCTTGTCTTTAAAACAGTCTGTCGAATGATATTCCCTTCTGCTTTATGCCGAGCACGAAGTCGCAGATGAAGTTGCGGGCGTAGTCTGGGCTAATCATAGACCGCTCCTCCGAGCATATCCCAGCAGTTCCGCTGCCCCTCGTGCTGTCGTGCGTCTTGTGTATCTTTGACTTCTGGTATGATATGCCGTGCGTCGGCTCGCAGTTTATGTACCAGTATGCCGTAGGCTTGGTGAAGTAGTCCCCCCTCTTGCTCCTGTCCATATCGACAAGCGTAGGGGGCATCACGAAGTTAGCCTTGAGGAATGTCTGTTCAGCCCACGGGTTTTCCATAATGAGCCTTAAACCTCTCATCTTCGCCACGGCAAGCATCTTGACCGCAAGGGCAAAGAACAGTTCCCTGTTGTGCGACCTTTCGAGTATGAGGTCTGTCGTTTCCTTCGTCGTCTTTGACTTGTAGTTGATGCAAGTCCAGTACATTGACATCTGGGACAGTGGCGAGAAGTATATGCACGGGAAGAAGGCGAATATCAGGTCGTCCTCCGATATGCCGTCGAACAGGCTCGGCTTGCCGTCATAGGCATCCTCTATCGCCTTGAACAAGTCGTCGAAGTGGTCGGTCTGACCGAAGTTGTCCTGTATGTCGTAGTCTTCGGCTGGGATGCCGAGTTTTATAAACTCGTTCTTGAATGTTCCCGATTGCTCGAAGAAGCAGTGTACCTTTCCCTTTATCTCCATATATAGGCTTTATATAGTATTTATCAGAATAACCGTTTTTCCTTGTCCGCAGTATGCACGAAAAGTTTGTCGAACACAGCCGAGAGCGCGTTGACGCAGATTGAGTTTCCAGCCATCTTGTACTGCTGTGTCCTGCTTGCGCCGGTGGCTTTTATCGCGTCTATCTCCGCGTCGTTAAGCCCCATCAGTCGGAAGCATTCGCGCTCCGTCAGTTTCCTTACCGACTTCCTGCCGTCCGAATCCTCAAGCATAATCTTCGCCTCCCTGTTTCCACCACCGTATGTCGTAATCGTGGGCGCAAGGGCGTTTATGTCGTACACCCGCCTTATGGACTCGAACTTCGTGCCGTATCCTTTTCCAGAAATCATCGCTATCACATTTGAATTGTCGTACTCGTACATATTGCGCCTCGGTATTATTTCCAGACTCTTGCCGTCCATTCCGATATAATATCTCCTATCGACTTCGTTTTCGAGTATGTCGCTCATTTTCCCCTTCGTCCTTTTCGGCTCTGGGAAGTTGTACATTATCTCGTGCCACTTGGTGTTCTCGTCCTGATGTATGCTGACCACTATTGTACGCAGCCTGTTCTGCGGAACCCCGTAGTCCTTTGCGTTGATGAGTTTCGCGAAGTTCTTGTATCCGTAGCCTTCGAGCGTCTTGAGCCATTTGTTCAGGAGGTCTATGAAACTTCCCCCCATAAGCGTTGCGACATTCTCCATAACGAGATATTTCGGACGCTTTTCGGAGATAGCCCTTTCGCATTCCCACAACAGCGAAGAGCGAGTTCCGCTTCCCTTCTCACCGCCCTGCTTTAAGCCAGCGATGCTGAAGTCCGTACAAGGCGATGAATAAGTAAACAGGTCGAAATCAGGAACTTGCGACCAGTCAATGTTTCTTATGTCCCCGTAGTTTCGTTTGGTGTACTGCGGGAAAAGCGCATTGTGCGCGTCTATCGCGTACTTGTCGATTTCCGACCAGCCTACGAGTTCGTATTCCAGTCCGAGCCTTTCGAGCGCAACGCACTGGCTGTCATAACCGCTGAATGTGGTGAATACTTTTATCATATCCTAATAGAAGTATGTATATTCCTTCCAACTGTCGTCAACTGTCGCTGTGGCTTTCTTCTGTTCAGCCTGCCAGCCGATGACGGAAGCCTTCCTTACGGTGAGTTCCGTGCCCGGGCGCATACCGTTCTTCCCACAGCCGAGAAGTTTAATCTTGAGTGACTTCGGGTACTCCCCTATCACTTCGCATCGGGTGGTGTACCAGTTCGTGCCGAACGGCTCTCTCCACCTGTAGTCGTATATCTTTCTTCCTTCCATATCTTTCTCCTTATATTATGTCCCCGCCGACAATCCAGAACAGCGTAGAGCCTTCCAGTCCAGCCTGTTTCAGCCAGCGGTATGTTTTAGCCTCGTATTTCGGATGCAGGATGACATCGCCAATCTTTTCGTTTACGCCCTTGTTGTAGTTGTATCCGACTTCCGCGAAATAATCGATGTACCTCAATTTGTCTGTCGGCAGGGCGATGTCGTCCCTGATGTAAATCAGGTTTCTGAACTCGCGTATCTTTTCCTCGCGGTTCGGCGCGATTGCATAGGCATACACATTCCTTATGTTCTTCTTGTGGAGTGCTATGCCGTAGAGCAAGCCGATGAGGGTTATTGCGCTTCCCGTCGTGATGACAACATTATCGACATCTGGTATGTTCTCGACCTGCCTTGCGACGCTTTCGACGAACACATCCAAGTTGTCAATCAGGTCGAAGCCGTATCTTATCTGGAACGCATCGTTCTTCTCCGCGTATTCGGTAGCCTTCGCCTGCAATACGGATGTGTAGCCCAACTTGCCTCCGATTACGATGTTCGCCCCGATTTCCTTTGCGAGCGTAGGATATGCTTTCTTCGCCAGAGACTGCTCGTTAGTCCCCCCGTATATTATCGTGCAGGGTATTCCCATAGCCTTTGCCACGCTTGCGCAGATGACCGACTGCGGGGAAACCACCGAAGTTCCAGTTACAACACCGTTCTTCGCCCTGCCGATGTTCTTTTCGACAAGAAGTATGCACTGCCTCAACTTGCTCCCGTTTGCGTTCGAGAACGAGTACGGCTTGAACAGGTCTTCCCGCTTGACATATATACCGTCTATGTATTCTACTGGCGTTATGTCGTTGGTGTCCATCTTTTTTTTTTCTTTAAAAACGGAATGGCGTTTCCACCATTCCGTCAAACCTAAATGTAAAATTATGAATGTTGGGTGTTGAGTGCTACTTGATTGAGATGCTCGTGTTGTCGTTGAGTTTTACGCCGTTGACTTCCTCGCCAGCCTTCATAGCGTCCTTGATGGCGTTCTTGTCAACCTTGATTGTAACGACTTCGTTCTTGAACTTGTCTGGAACGAGCGATTCGTCGAGGACTTCGAGGGACTGGCTCTTGCGAGTGCCAATCTTGAATGTTCCTGCTTCGACCTTGCTCAATCCGAAAGTGGTCATTGCATTGACCATTGCGGACTTCATTCTCTCGATTGCCTTGTCAGCCGAGTCCTTGCGGGCTTTCAGGCGTTCGATTTCGCCCTTGAAACCTTCGATGTCGGCTTCATACTGCTTGATTGCCTTGCAGTACGATTCCATCTTCTGCTGGACATCGTAGTCGTGTATCATAAGGCGTTCTTCCAGTTCTGGTGTAAGTTCACCGCCGTTTTCTTCGAGGAGTGCGTTCAACTCCAACTGTTCCTGTTGTAATTCGTAAAGTGTCATAACCTAATTTTTTTAGTTGTTAATTGTTTTCTTTCCATCACTAATATATGGGAATGTTCTTCTCATTTCAGATTTTTGTTAGAATTTTTTAATGAAGAAGTTGTTGTAGTCCTCGTGCTTCGAGAAGTCGTTGACGACCGCTGACGACTTCAGGGCGGTCGTGCCGTGGTTGTACAAGTCCCACGCGGTTATCGTCTCGCACTCGTTGAAGTTGTGGAACTTGGTGGAGTGGTAGAGTTCGTTCGACATAACCCTCAACTGCTTCGTGTTGAGTATCTTGTTGTCTATGAACAACTGTCCGATTATCTCGCGGGCATCGTCCTCGAACACCTCCTTGCCCATAAGGTGCTTTGCGAGTTCGACATTCGCGTTGTGCGTCTCGCGGATGTTGCCGAAATACTCTTCAATGAGGTCGGTGACATAGTTCTGCAAGTCCCTCTGGCGGTGCTGCTTCTTGATTGTGTACTCGCCACGCACCATACCGTTGGTGCAGATGAACACCTCCGAGCCGATTGCGAAGCCGAACGAAACGGTCTTGTTGTAACTGTTCTTCCAGCCGATGCGGATGCCCATCTCGTTCGAGAGGTCATAGTTGCGTTCCTTGTCCGCGAGCGTGTAGTTGACTATGCAACTGTCCGTGTTCTTGCCTTTCGCGAATGTATCGACAAGCGAAAAGTTGTTCTTGCCTATGCACTCGATAATCTTGTCGTGAATTACACCGTGCTCTATCGGAGCGTAGGTGGCTGTCGCTTTCGGCGGTACTGCCGAGAGGACATCTTGTAAGTCTAAAATCCTTGTCATATCACTAAAATTTTAATGTTTCTTCCATTACTAATATATAGTGAATATATAATGATTTCAGAAAAAGTGCGAAATAAAAGGCGGACTCGTGCAGACCGCCTTTTTTTGTGTGTGTCGGCTATCGAGCCGTCACCGTATCTTCCTTCCGATGCCTATTATGAAGTAGAACACGCCGTTCTGGAAGAAGTCATAGAATGTCCCGTCCACGACCTCTATGCCCCTTATCTCGAACACGGACTTGTGACCGTTGTGCCTGTTGGTGAATGTCGCGGTCTTGAAGTTTCGGATTGTGCCTGCTATGGTGCGGACATCGGTCGTGCCAGATGCGCAGGAGCATATCCTCGAAATCCAGTACGGCTTCACCTCCCGATAGTCCCAGTCTATCTTTCCGCTCTCGATAAGCCCGCCCCAGTAGTTGTTCACGGGCAATGTCAGATTTGTGCAGTCCATCATTGCTCTATTCGTTTTCAAGCATCTCACAGGCATATTCGTAAATCCAAGAGAGAAGTTCGTCCCTGTCGTACTTGTTCGGCATCGGGTCTCCAGCAACAAGGTCGTAGAGTTCCTTTACGGCATTGTAAAGTTGCCTGTTGTCCATATCGTCGAACTGCGACTTGAACTCGTCATCGAATGTTTCTGGAACATAGACTTCCATCGAAATGCTCGGCTCGCTGAAATAGCAGTACCTGCTGTCGTCCCTGCTTTCGGAAACTCCCCTTGTGCCGACATACCGCCCGTACTTGCGGAAGAACGAAAACACCTGACGCTTCAAGTTGCCGTTCCAGCCGTTGATATGACCATTCTCGTCAATCATAATCGAAATATAGTCACCGTATGTATTCTTTTCCTCTATCTGCAAGAACTTCGGGACATACTCGCCCGTAACTTCACACACTGGCTTGCCGTCCTTCATAAGCATATACTCGCCCATATCGGTTACTTTGAAGTATATCTCGACAAGACCGCTGTCCCAGCCAGCGATTATGCCAGTATCAAGGTTCAAGTCCCATTCAATCTCAATGCTTCCGTCTCCCTCCACGGTAGAACGCAACTGACCGCTAATCCGCCTGTGTGTTTCTGGCAAATCCTCCCAGTCGCCGTTCCCGAATGCACAGGCAAATGTATGCGATGCGCTTCCTATGCGGAGAGTATCGCAGGCATTGAGCATATTGACCATTGCTGCCCGATACTTGTTCATTTCGTTCAGTCTCTTGATGTGTATCATATCGTTATTGTGTTTTATTATTTCCATTCCTTTATGACATCGACCTTGTAGTCTGGCTCGTCCGCGTATGCGAGTTCAAGGACTTTTGCAAGCACTGGGAATCTTTCGGGGGTGTATCCCTTCGGGAGTTTCTCGACTATCGTGAGTTTCTCTATGTTGTATTCGTCTATGGTCGAGAACAGGTCGAAGGACTTTACCGTATATACCTTGTCCCCGTATGACGAATAGTCGGTGGGGTAGCCAGTGTTATGTTCGTGTTCGCTCTTTATGCGCGTTTCCGATTCTGGCACTACATACTTCGGGGTGTAGAGAAGCGGTTTCGAGTTCGGTACTCTTGGGTCTCCCGTGAGCGAGTCCGCGAACATCCCGTTCCCGCAGTAGTACACGAAGCCGTTGAATGTATGGTTCTTCGCGAAGGCACGCACCATCTCGCCTACTGTAAGTTCTATTGTCTTTGTCATTGATATAAATAATTTATATATAATATTTATATTTGCAGTTATGGCGAATGTGGGTTTTTCCGACTTGATGTTTATGGACAAGCGAGGTCACGACTACGGCTGGAAGCAGGATGCCGACGGCGTGTGGAGGGGGACTGTGCTTATCGACAAGGTTAGTCGCGGGCTGTTCGAGACGGAGAAGATACTCTGTATGCAGAAGTATCCGACACGGCATATGAGTTACGAGAGCGAGGGCGAGGGTATAGGGAAGCACCTCGTCGGCGGTGTCAAGGTCTATGAGTACGGCAAGGTGTCGCTTTCGGCGGGCGGTTCGGACGGGGACTACTACGCTTGGGTGTGGGACGACTCGAACACGGAGGTCGGGGAGATAAATATGTTCCGCTTCGACCATAGCCAGTGTCCGCCAGAGGACACGAGCGCACTTGTGTACAACGAGTATGACTGCCCGAACATCGAACTCACGGGCGAGGTCAGGATTGACAGCCTCCCCCGAACTGTTTGCAGGGTGAGCGGTGCCGACCTTGAAAGTGAACTCAAGTATGTCAACTACGAGATAGACGGGCTTGTTCCAGAGGCGAGCACGGTTGACCTGTGCTTCTGCAACACCGAGAGCAAGTACAATACTTTCAGGCGCGACCTCGTGCTTGTATATTTCAACAGTACGGAAAAGACATTCACGAGGGTTGCGAAGATAAGCGTCTATGCGGAGAGCATAGAGGAGGACGAAAGGTATTCCGTTATGTGCGCCAATCTCGGCTACGGGATAACGAACGATGACTTCAAGATATTCAAGGAGAGCGACATAAAGGAGCAGAAGGTGGACTACCGCCTTATGAACGAGAAGCGCAAGGAGATACTTATGGAAGGTCATAGCATCTATCCGTACATCGGTTCTTACAAGTCCCTCATAAATGTAATCAGGTACTTCGGCTATGACAACATACACATAAAGGAGTGGTGGAAGAATGTGGATGTCACGAGCGAGGACTACGGCAACTACTTCATCGCCACGAGTTATTCCCTTGTGGACAGGGAGAGGGTTTCGGCAGGCGGGCGGAACATCACGCTTCCGAGCAGGAAGTTCCGCAAGACCAACCGTATGACGCTCGCTTGGGACATAGACAGGATTAGGAAGGCTGCATACCGACGCACCGCGCACGACTTGCCAGAGACGGAGGAGGTGTTCGCCTTCACGATAGAGGAGGCTGTGATAAAACTCTATGCTTTCCGCAGGAAACTCGAAAAGGAGTTCCTCCCCCTCAACTGCCACATAGTCGATATGGTCGGGGAGATGTTCGGCTTCGACTATAATGTGGTGCGGACTAATGTGAGCGACAGAAAGACATTCGATACATTTGTCGGGTGCGAGTGCGACTTCAATGTCATTACGGACGACGAGGATGTCTATCTTGAGGACTTGCGCAGGTTCGATGTGTTCAACGAGAGCATACCCCAGCCGACAAGCAGGGATGTTACGCTTGAGGAGATTTACAACGAGTATGTCAGGGACTACAATGTGCTTGACGAGGAGAGCAATGTCCTTATGCCGATTGTGGCGGAGAGCGAGGACGACCTTGACGGGCTTGACGACGAGTGCGTGATAGACGGTGTTACGCTTCGCAACGGCAAGCCGATTTCGTTGCTCGGTCACCCAGCCCTCTATGATGTGAAGGACACGCACAACGGCTGTACTTGGAACTACTACGAATACTTCATAGGCAAGGGCGAGAAGGCGGGCAACTACTATGTAGCCAACTTCTCCCACTACTATCCGAACCTTCGGTACAACTCCGTCCGTGCAAACGAGTTCTCGGCGGACTTGAACGAGCACCTGCCAGACAACGACGGTGCGCTTGTCGGTGCGCTTGTCCGCCTCCAGTGCGCTGGGCTTGGGACAAGTTGGGACGACGCTTCCGCAGTCCAGTGGGATATGGGCGACTATATCTGGGACGAGTGCGAGAACCATATCGCCAACCACCAGCGCATAACTTGGGAGATATGGAAGGAGGAGGACGGCTCGCCAGAGTTCTTCTGTTCCGTTACGGGAGAGTTCCGCTACGGCTACGGGGACATAGGCATACTCCTGCCCTATGTCGGCAAGTACAGCGTGCGCTGTGTGATAAGGGGCTTCGACAACTCAATATCGGAGCGCATAAAGACGGAATGCGTGGAGGTGCTTCCGAAGAATGTGGAGGTGTCTGGCTGGTTCAGGCACAAGGCTGATGTCTATGAGACTTGGGGCGATGTTTCCGAACTCGACTGGTTCAGTGCCGACTTCGGGTGGGACTTCCCGTTCATTGCGGACAACGCCACTTGGAACGATATGAACACGGCTACATACGAGAGCCTCGACAGGGCGACATTCGCTGGCGAGTATTACGACTCGGACGACATCGACGAGCGTATGGTCGTCCATACATTCAATCAGGACGAGAGCAATTCGCCATACGGGGACTGGAACGGCATATACTTCTGGGACAATGTGAAGGACATCAACTGGCTCGGACTTGAACACCTTGACTGGAACTCCACCGTGATAGGCGGGGACATACGCCCGCATTTCACTCTCGGAGGCTTCGACAGCGAGGGCAATCGGACTTGGAGCGGCGCGAGGGCTATGCTTGAGGTCATTACGGACGACAACCGCTACGGGCGTTTCGTATTCCCCGATGCTGTCGAGGGGACACCCGACATACTGCTCGTGGTCAACGCACTCAACGCCTGCGAGGAGGATGTGATAAGCGAGTTCGAGTACCATTATGTCTCCCCGTTCAACAGGTTCGAGCAGACGGATTTCCCCGACACTGACTTGGGCGAAACTGGCTATGAGATTATTGCGGTCGCCCGTCATACTGACTTGGGCATACGGGAGGCTACGGTCAACACGACAATCAACAGGGCTGTCCAGACTGACGGTATCTGGAGGCTGCCGAAGCCCGCTGGCTGTTTCGGGAACTCGGAGGTTTCCGTTTCGGACTGGCTTGGACGCACGGCAAAGGCTGGGGAGTGGTGGATTTATGACGGTGCTGGAAGCGGAGAGACGATATGCGGTCAGTTTGTTTCACACGGAGACACCGTTACGGTTATGGCGGTTGACGGCAACAGCCGTGTCGAGTCCGTTGCGGTTGCAAGCGGGATATACGGCATTATGAGGCGTTGGTTCAGCGAATGGATTTTCAACCCGTCTTGGATTGACACTACATATATGAACACATACACGGCAGTCCCGAAGAACACCGACATAAACCTCAACTACTCTATGTCGAGGATAAACGGCAAGTGCTGTCCTCGGTGGGAGGTCAGGAACTTGGACAACCCGAACACCCCAGTCATAACAAGCACGCATAAGAACTTCCACCACCTTTTCAGGGACACTGGAAGATACAATGTGAAACTTGTGCTTCGCGATACGAACGGGAATGTCTATGTCTCGGACAGGTGTATGTTCGAGGTCGTGTAGCCGTCAGAATATGTAACTCGACATAAGGGTATTCGATATGTATATGTCAACTATGCACATATACCCGATTGACGAGTTCGGCTTCTCGTGGAACGAAACCTTCACATCGACATTGTACTGGCTGTCGTCCCTTGACATAACATACTTCATTATCTGGAGTTTTATTTCCGACCGTATGTACTCCCCGCTCACATTGGACTCGAAGATGTACTTTTCGAGGTTCACCCCGTAGTCTGGGAGGCAGAGCACGCTCCCTTTCTCCGTATAGAGCAACATCTCGATTTTCTGCAACAGGTTCACGAGCGCATTCCTGATTTCGAGTGCGCTTGGGGAATATCTTGGGCTTCCCTCTGGTATGCAGAACATTTCAGCGAGTTTACTCATACATTATTTATAAGTTATATATTGGGTTTCTAACTCTTGCCAGTAACCTTGCTGTCATAGTCGCTGCGCAGCGGCGGTCTGCCTTCCCTCCTGCGGAGTTTCACCCTCTCCCTCAATGTCGTGCTGTCGTACCCCATATAGAGTTCAACGCCAGTCACGACATAGTATCCCGAAAGGCTTTCCACGAGTATCTCCCCGTTGCCAGCGTAGAGCGTCCCGTCCGACGACTCCATAGGCTTGGTCTGGAACTTGCTTCCTATACCGCCCACGCTTTCCTCCCCGATGCTCGGAGTGTTGTCGCTCTGGAACTCTGGGTGGTCTTTGAGGTATATCGTCTCACCGTTCTTCCCCTGTGCGGTCGCGTCCTCTTCCTCTGGGTGGTCGATGATGTTGTCTATCGCAATCGGGTTGCGCTCGAATATGCTTATCTTGACACGGCTGAACTTCGTTATCGCGGGGTTGAAGCACGGAAGTTCGATTTCAAGCCCGTACTTGTCCATATCCGCGAGGCACATATCGTTGAACGCCTCCGAATACACATAGTGCTCGTTGCAGTCGTCCCCGTTTATCCCGCCGTTGACATAAGCCTTCAGTTTCTGGTTGAGTTCGCTCGGCTCGTCGTCTATGAGCCTTCCCCTGTTAAGTGGCATAAGCCCGCTCGTCTCGAACGCTGGGGTGGCAATCTCGTCCGACTTCCATTCCGAAGTCGAGTTGTTCCACCATTGGGAGTATTTCACATATCCGTCCGAAAGGCAACGGCTGTTGTCGCTCACTATCCTGTAGTTGTCGAAGAACAGAGACCAGTTCCTTACCGCTATGTTGTTCGTGAGTTCGTACTCCCATTCCCTCTCCACGCCTTTCCAGAGGTCAACCTTGTCGGCTTCCGCGTCATCTATCTCCTCCTTCGCGTTAGCCTCCTCGTAGTCGTTGTCGAAGTCGTCGCTCTCATAGTGGTTGGTGTTATAGACCGTGACCTTGCCGTTCCCCCCCTCCATATAGAAGAGGCGGTTGCACTCCACGAGGTTGAGGTTGTAGTACCAGTCGATGTACGATGTGAAGAAACTCTCGTTGTCTATGTATGCGTGCTTCGTTATGTGGGTTATGAAGTTTTCGAGTGTGTCGTACCCGCAGAGCCATACCTGCGCGTCGTCCGTAGCCTCTATGTTGGTGGCGAAGCCAAGCCCGACCTCATCGGATATGTTGAGCAGCGCGTCCCTCGTAGTCCCGCTCTCGAAGTGGTTGTTGAGGTATATGAGTTCGGGTATGTTGAGCACGCCCGAAAGCGAATACTCCGAGATGTTGCCAGAACTCTCGTCCCCCATAAATGTTGACGATTCGCTGAAGTCCGTGATGAGGAAGTCGAGTCTTATCGGCTTGTACTTTTTTTCATCCCCCATTGACGCTATATAGACATTCACGACAGAGCCTTCCTTCGGATAGTATTTTGTCGCGAACTGGTTGTTCGTGTCGGTTATCTTCATATAGAGTTTCGGGGCGAAGCCGTTGCAACTCAAACTGAACTCCGATATGTTGGTCTGGACTATGACGAACTGGTTGTTCAACTTTACATAGGGTATGAAGGCGTACATACGGCTTTCCTCGCCAGTGGTCGAGTTCTCCTTCGGTATAGCCTTCCCGTCCTTGCTCTCCGTGTTGAGTATGGTGAGTTCGTCCAACTTTACGGTCGGGTCCTTAATCTGCAATATCTGCAATTCATCTTCCGTGTATGCCCTTGCCATATTTCCACTTGTTATTTCAGGTACGGGTTGGGTGTGCCTTCGAGTTCATCGCAGGTGTATGACACTTCAACCTTGCAGTTGCCGAGAGTAGCCTTCCAGTACGGGTATTCTTCCCAGTTCTCCGATATTGTGCGAACCTCCACTTTCAGGTCGCCCTCATTATATGTATATTCCTTCCCGAACTCATATTTGTCGGGGACAATCTCCAGCCTGTCAAATATGCCTATGTCATACTTGAAGCCGTCATATGTTATGTATTTCCAGTTTTCTGTCTTGCTCTTTGTGACGGTATCAACGATGTCCATTATGTTGTGGTCGATTACCACCGCTTGCTTGTAGTACACGGGAAGCATCCTTTTGAGGAACTCCACACCTGTATAGTTTATCGACTCACCCCCTGTGATGTTGTGTACGCCAGTGTACTCCTTGCACTTGAACTTGGTCTTGACCGGCTCTTTCCTTTCGTGGTCATACGCCTTGTCGGTGTTGAGGAAGTCATATTGGTCGAAAGGTCTGTCACAATATACGAAGTATGCGTTGTCACCGTATATGAACCAATACTGGTGTATGCCGTTCTTCTCGTTCTTGTTGTAGAGGTTGATTGCGTTGTATGCGTCGGTGAACGGCTGATTCCATTCATCGAACTCCTCCTCTGGTATGTTGACAAGCCTCCATACGCACTCGTTGCCGACGTGGAACACTTCACCCTGCGGGTTCTCTATCACCATAATGTTGACAATATGCTCCTTGCCGCAGTGTTCGCATACCTCCCCGTGCTTGTTCCTGTATGTATCTATGAGTTCATAGTCGTCTTTCGGGAGGTTGCGTGCAATATACCTTGTGTTGTTGACACGAATGTTCTTCTTGTTGACCATTCCGACGGTGCTTGGGTGTATGTCGGCAGCCAGCGCGTCCTCTATGTCGTACTTCATCGCAAAGGCAAACAGTTTCCTGTATATCTCGGTATTGTCGCCGAGCCTGCTGGCATACCTGCTTATGTTGTAGAGCGTCCCATACGCTTCGGATTCGACTTCAAGTGCCAACTCCGAGTTGTGGTAGTACCTTATGGTCTTGGTGAAATGCCTTTGCCTGTGGATATATTCCGACTTCGTGGTGTCCGTCCAGTAGTCTGACACTATCTTCCTGCATTCTGCAACCGTGCCTCTCAACCTGCCCTCGACACCCCAGTTTGCCGTGTGCTCGTCGAGCATAGCGAAAAGTTCACTCGGTTTCAGCAGGGGCGGTCGGCTTGTTGCCCGTCCATAGTTGTAGTCATTGAGGTCGAACATCTTGCCGAGTCTGTGAAGCCTTGCCACATTGCTTCCTGTCTTTACCGCGAACATAAGGTAGGGGAAACTCGGATTGACCTCTATGTAGTCCTTCGGCTTGCCATTAGCCTCAACTACGGGGTACACCCAAATCTCCTTGCCTGTGTCGTATGTGAACACATACTTGTCGCCCTTGTCGGTTGAAACAAATTCGTATGAACACCCGCACACTTCTGGCAGACTTTTCCAATCCCCTACCTTGTCGTTGTAGTAGTTCTCGAACATTACGGAGTTCCAGTCGTTAAGCAACTTGTCGTCTATGTTCGCAAGCCTCTTGAAGTAGTCCCTGAAAAGCAGTTCAAGGCTACAGAACTTCATTTCCGTAAGTTTGCAGAAGCGGATGTCGCCCACATTGTTTGCAACACTTATGCTTTCGCTTATGAACTCCTCCGAACTTAATATCTTCATCGTTGCTGGTTATTTATTTAGGGGAGGGACGGTCAGCCCGAAAGCCACCCGTCCCTATGTAACATATATGTTATCTGTCGTTGTACCTCTCTATGATGTCATAGAGCCTGTTTACGCTTTCGTCGGTGAACGCTTCGAGCGGAAGCACATCGTACTCTCTTTCGACATAATGCCCGTCACGCATCTTGCCCCTGTACGGCATCACCCGTACTCCTATCTGACCGTCGTTTAGTTCGATTTCAAGTACAGCCCACTTCATACCTCTTATTACCGAACTGTCGAGTATTACGGGTTCTGCCGAAATGTCCTCGGCATATACTTTTTGTGTGCCGTTGTCGTATTTCGCTGCCTGTGCTATCGCCCTGCGGAGTTCTCCGTCGGTTACTACCTTCCCCCTGATTGGGATATAACTTTCGTTGAACTTCTTTCCGCTGGTGTACCACTTGTATTGGGTTTTGAGGAAGTTTATGATTTCCCGATGTACCTGCTTGCTTTGTTCGGCTTCGGGGTCGATGAACTCGACATCGCCGTCCTCATATACATACGCTACGGTCTTGCCCTCCTCCATCTGGTTGTGGGTTTTCCATACATCCACGCACCATCTCTTCTCGATGTCGTCGAAGTGCTGCACCTCTATCACGGCATAGTCCATTTTGTTCATAAGGCTTTCATTGAACTTGTCAAAACTCGTTATGACATAACTTGCACTTTCATTCAATCCGTCAAGCAAATTCTGCAACTGCTTCAATCCGTTTTCGGTCTTTGCGAGTTTGTTGAACTTCTGGGTGCTGAACTTGCCGTTCTTGTCCCTTAATTCCTGCGGAACATCGTCGCCAGTCTTGCCCTTGAGTTTTTTCTTGAAATTCTCCTTCAACTCGTGGACTTCCTTGTTCTTCTTTGTCTTTTCCGCGCCCTCTGCAAGTGCTTCCTCTGCGCCTTTTCCCGCCTCGACAAATTCCTTGTCGATTTCCTTGAGTTCCCGCTTTTCCTTTTCGGAAGCCTCCTTCTCGATGATTTCGCGTGTTTCGTTGTAAACCACATTGCAGGCGATTTCCTTGCTCTTCAGTTTCATCAGGTCAGCCCATTCCTTCAACTGGTCGCTTTTCTGCGCGTGGGTGTCAATCTGTCCGAGTATTGCGGAGAGTTTGTCCTGCAACGCCTTGTCCCCGCTTAAAAATGCAAGACCAGCCTTCGTGTTCACCGAGCGTTCGTGGTTCTTCTTGTCGTCATACGACATAGCGAGGTCGGTTGCAAGGTTTCTCATCTCCTTGAACATCTTTACCTTGTCAAGATTCTTCGCCACATTGAGCGCACTCTCCACATAGGAGTTTATGTACTGGATGCAGAGTTTGCGTATTGCACGCACTTTCATCATATATCTTACGGAGATAAGCCCGAACCAGCCCTTTACCTTCGGTGCGTCCTTGACTGGATACTTGGTCGGGAGTTTCTCCTCGCTCTCGTTGAGCGATATGCGCTCGAAGCAGTCGGTGTCAAATGTTTCACCCTCCGTTATGTATGCTGGCATAAGTTCGTCGAGTTGCCTGCCGATGCCGTACTTTTCAAAAAGCCTGTCGAATGTTCTCATAGTCGATAATTATAAATACTATATAATATTTATATCTTTGCAAAATGGATATTATGACATTTGACGAGTTCGGTTCAAGCCCTCTCTGGGAGGCTTTCATATATGGCAGTGACGGCGAGAAGCACAAGAGCAGGAGGTCTGACACAGTTCAGGTGAGGTGCGGTTATCTCGAAACCATAGACATAAACGGTATGGGCGAGGTTGTCGCCAAGATGGACACTGGCAACGGTTCGTTCTGCTCCATACACGCGGACGAATATGAAGTTGACGGTAACAAGGTAAGGTGGAAACTCGGAGATGTCGAGTTTGAAACCCCGTACATCGGGAAGTGCAATATCCGAAACAGGGGCGACGAGGAAAGGGTGAAGACGCGCCTCAACATAACATTCAGGGGCAAGTTGTACGAGAACATTCCGTTCACGATAGCCCGCCGCAACAATTCATACGCGGAAGTCCTGCTCAACAGGATATTCATCAACACGATAAACGCGGTGATAGACCCTTCGAGGTCGTTCATCGCCACCCGCAGACCGAGCGGTTTCACGAAGAAGAAGAAGTTAAAGTCTGGCGAATAGGAGTTCGCCCCTTATCGCCTCGTATTCCTCGCCTTCGAGCGTTATGGGCGTTCCCTTGCCTATCGGCTTTATAACCCTGTCGCCCACGCTGTATCTTGTTTCCCCCTCTGGGACTGCGACGATAGTCGCTATGCGTTGCCACTTCTGCGGTATCACTATGCCTGCTTTCGTGGTTATGTCTTCGAGTTTGTCGTCCTTGACGAGCACATACCCGTTAACCATTTGTATCTTCATTCCCGTTATTGTTTTCTTGGTTTGTGATTTCCGTGATTTGCTTCGTGCTGTCCTTCTTCGCCTGTTCGAGCATTATCATCAGGTCTCTCTGACCTCTTATCTTCGCGCTCGTGGTTTCCTCCTCGCTTTCGAGTTCGACCGCCTCCGACATCTCCACATCGCTTGACACCTGTTTCAGCGACTGCTCGATTTCCTGCAAGTATTGGGAGCGGATTTTGAGGAGTTCAATCTCCGTCTTTTGCAGGTCGGACAGACAGCGCATAAGGTTCGGGTTGGGACCGTTGAGTTTTATGTCCCTCATTATCTCCCTTATCGCGTCCTCGTTTATCTCTATCTGCTGGAGTATCTTGCCGAATGCGTTGACATCGCTCTTCGCCTTGAACTTGACATAACTTATGTCCCCCGTTTTCTTCGCATAGAGTTGGAGTGCCGAGTCTATGAGTTCCTGCGCGGAGTTCTTCGATGTGGTCGCAAGCGCGACCTCCGCCTTCTCCTGCTCGTCCTTGAGCCGTTGGAGTTCCTCCTCCTCCGCCTTGTTGTCGAATACCATAGTGTTCTCGTCCACGAAGTTGTCAACCACCCCCGCAGAGAACTCGTTGAGCATATTGGCTATCTCGTTGGCTTGGTCTCGCCTGTGCCTCTGTTCTTCATTGTCCGCCATTGTCCTAAAATTTAAGTTTGTCGGGACACCATCCGATTGATGCGCCTATGCCTATGTAGGGTGCGCCCGATACAAGTTTTCCGTTGTTGCCTATCACAGCCCCATAGCCCACTGCGGGACCGATGCAGACACCGAAGTGCTTTTTCTTTTCCGACGGTCTGTCCGCTATGGCTATTGCCGTCCCGCTGTTGAATGTTATGTTCGGATAGTCGGTTTTCAGCCGTAGGAAACTCTCCCCGTTCTTGTTACGGTAAACCGTCGCGTCAAGCCATATGTTCTGGTTTATCGTGAACCTGCCTTTCTCGGTTTCCATATTGCAGAGGGTATCTATCTTATACGGAATGGTCGCGTCGAGCACCCTCGAACTCTTCCCGAATGTATCTTCGGAGTGCAATGTAAGTGACCCAGCATCGCATACGCTACCGTATATCAAAGTCGTGTCGTGTATTATCTCTCCGTCCGCATAAACCGTGTCGGCTACCACCGTGATGTACCTGACTATCGTAATCGGCTCCTTGCCCCTTTCGAGTTTGAGCGAATCTTCAAGTTCGTCCACACGGAGTTGCAACGCCCTCATCTCGGCGCACTGGTAAGTGCCGTCCTTGTAGTTCTTGAGGGTGTCGTTTAGAGCCTTGATGTTGTTCTCGTATCGGGAGATTTCATCCTTGAGTTCCCTCTGCTTCGAGCAACTGCGCCCAAGCAGGATTGCAAGCACTATGCCTGCAATGAGTATAAGTATCGTCAGCCAGTTGTCCTTCAAAAAGTCTTTCATTTTCCAAACACTATATAATATTTATATATAAGGCTGGCGGTTACGGCAAAATGTATGCCTAAAACAGCACTCGCTTTTTCTCGTGCGAGTGTATGTCGGGTATGTTGTCCTCTATTACCTTGAAGATATGGTATTGCTTCAGCCTCTTTGCCGAAATGCAGTTTATGTATGACTTCCAGTCGAATGTGGTGAGTAGGCGTATTATCTCGTCTTTCTTCGGGTGTGTTATCTTTATCTTGTATTCCCCGCTGTAATGCTCGTTCGGGTCTGTGATTATCCTGCCTGCGCTCCCGTTCCCCCAGTAGCACATACGGAGGTCGTAGTCGGTTATCCTGTCATAGTCGCTTCGGTCTTGCCGATAGAATGTAATACCGTCGAAGTGCTGCTTTACAAACGGGTTCTCACCGCACTCTGGTCGCTCATATATGTTGAAGCAACAATGGAGTATTCTTCCCGAATAGTTGCCCTCACCCAAGTCCTCCGAGTATATCAGGTCAAACTTGTAGAATGAGTTTGTGTTGTCCTTCTGGCTTATCGGGAGGACGAATGCTATGAAGTCCCCTATCTCCACGCCCTTGTTGTAGAAGTCCCTTGCCAGTTTGAGCCTCGTGCCGTACGGCGGGTTGCCTATCGTGAGCCTCCCCTTCCTGTACGGTATGTCGAGGGAAAGGAAGTCGGCTTTCTCTATGCCTTCCGCCTCTGGCTCTATGTCTATTGCACGGCAGTCGAGCAGTCGGGAGAACGAACCGTTACCAGCCGAAGGCTCTATTATGTCCGTAATCCTTTCCCTGCCGATTGTCTCGAATGTGGTCTTGATGAGCCTTTCCGCAAGTGTCGGCGGAGTGTAGTATTTGTCAAGGTCTATCTTCATAGTCAGAATAGTTTTATGCGGGGGTTTGACCTGCTGATGTCATAGTTGACTACAAGAACCTCATCGTCCGATGCTTCCTTGTCCTTCTTGTGGTATGACGAGTTGTTGTACTTGCTTCCGAGATGTATCGCCGTGTAGCGTTCGCACAGTTCGTCGAGTATCTGGTTTCCGTATTTCAGGTTGTTGGATATTGCGAAACTGATGCCTTTGCCGTCAAGCATATCGGCTATCTCGGCAAGTTTCTTCTCCTGCGCGTATGTCCATCCGTTCTTCTCGTTATATACCGCCGTGCTTCCGTAGTAGGGCGGGTCGAAGTACACGAAGTCCCCAGAGCCGAGCGCGGAGTAGTCAATCTCGTCGAACGACAGGTTCGTGCATCCTACATATTTGCCGTCGAACCCGTTTTTCATTCTCCGTATGTTTTCCTTCTGGACATCGCTGAAGCAGGAGCGGTCTTTGCCGAAAGGCATATTGAACTTCCCAGCACCGTTGAAACGCCCCTGTGAGTTGAATGCGTAGCAGCACAGGACATACAGGGTTATCCAGTCGTTCCTGCCGTTGTTGTAGTCGTCCCTTAATTTCAGGTATCCGTTCTCGTTGGTCTTGTCAAGCGAATATTCGTCTATCGTGGCGTTTATCTTTTCTATTATCTCGTCATAGTCCCCGTATATAAGTCCGCTGAACATCTTATATACATATTCCGCAAATTCGTTGTATGTGTATTGCCTTGCGCTGGTGTTGAGCGTTACCGTTCCGCTTCCGCCGAACGCATCCACGAACCTGTTTATCTTTGACGGGAACAGCGGGATTATCTGTCCCAGCAACTTGAACTTGTTGCCTGTGTAGTTTATCGGGCTTTTGATGTATTTGTTCATATCAGAATAGTTTTATGCTTTCTGCGGTTTGTCTTTTTGCTTCCCTGATTCTCTGCTCGGCGACCTTGTAGTATTTCTCGTCAAGTTCGATGCCGAAGAAATTTCTCCCAGTATTTATGCACGCCACACCCGTAGAACCGCTTCCCATACAGTTGTCAAGGACGGTATCGCCCTCGTTGCTATATGTCCGTATAAGATATTCAAGTAACGCAATGGGCTTCTGTGTCGGGTGAAGCCTTATGTCAACATCCGTGTACTGTCTTTTCTTCTGCGGTGTGAACGGGACTTCGTATGATACCACGCTTATCGGGTTTCTCGTCCCGTCGTCAGCCTTCTTCATATCCCGCACGCTTCCGTATATGTTGTTGTCGGCATATCCGTAGTCAAAGACTTTCCTGTGTACGAGGAACTCCCTGTCCTTCACTTCCCACTTCTGCGGGTTGAATGTGTACGCCCCCTTCGAGAATACCATTATGTTCTCGTGAACCTTTATGTGCCTCCTGTCCGCGTGCAGACCGCTTCCGCTCTTGTTTTTGAGCCACACGAGTTCCTCCCTGAAGTTCCTTATGTTTGATGCGACCATAAGCGTAGTGAACGGCTGTGAGCCGAACAGGACTATCGGGGCGGTGTCCTTTGCAATCCTGTCATATTCCTTCCACAACGGCTCGAACGGAATTACGACATCCCAACTGCAAGCCGTCGTCCCGTAGGGCAAATCACATAGAATAAGGTCTATGCTTCCGTCGGGTATGGACTTCATCGCTTCGAGGCAGTCCCCGTTGTGTAGAATGTAGTTACCATCGTACTTATGTTCAACCATATCAGAAAAGTTTATTCTTGTTCAACAGGTATGCTTCCTTTATTCTTCTTTCTGCAATCTTGTAGTATCCCTCATCGAGTTCAATGCCGATAAAGTTCCGACCAGTATTCGCACAGGCTACTCCCGTACTTCCGCTTCCCATAGTGTTATCAAGGATTGTTTCGTTTTCGTTGGTGTATGTTCGTATCAGGTATTCAAGGAGTTCAACTGGCTTCTGGGTGGGATGCACTTTTGTTCCGTTGCAGTTCGGTACGCTACTGAAAAATTGTACGCTCTCTGGGAACTTTCCCCGCTCGAACGATATTTCGGTGCATACTCCAGAAGCCATATTTTGTATGTTGTTTCGTCCAGTACACCTTGTCTTGTTTACAACGCTCCCTTCCTTGAACCTTGATATTGTTGATTCCGAATAGTCTTGGAATTGTGGATTGTATGTCGGTTGTCTCTTGTAAAATATACTTATGTTCTCGTGGTATTTCATAGGGGCACTTTTTGCATTTGCGAATGACCCGCTTGATGACTTGTGCCATATCCAGTCATATCTGTACATAGCGATGTTTGAAGTCCTCAAATATGATGAAAATGGTTCGCTTCCGAATAGGGCGATAGTTCCGTTATCCTTTATTACCCTATTGTATTGTGCCCACAGCGGCTCGAACGGGATAACGCTGTCCCAAGCACAGGCTGTCGTCCCGTATGGCAAATCGCACAGAACCATATCCACGCTTCCGTCTGGTATAGACTTCATCACTTCGAGGCAATCGCCGTTGTATAACTTGTATTCAGCCATAATCACGAATATCAGAACAACTTATTTATAGCCAATATATTGGTGTTGCGTTTCTTTCTTATGTAGAGGCTTTCCCTGACTATTGTGTCGCGGGATTTGCCTATCAGCCTGCGGAACGACGAGTTCCCGCCGTCGAGCAGTCTGTGCTCGTCATATATGTCACTTGGCACGGGGGCTGTTAAGTCGATGTCTCCAGCAAGCCCGTCAAAACTCAAGAAGTAGTCGCACGGCACGCCACGGAGGTAGTTCCACAGCCCGTCGAAGTCTATAGTTCCGTAGTACATACCCTTCGTGTTGTAGTACGGCGGGTCGAGATACAGGAAGTCGTCCGCCTCTGGCGATATGCGGTCGTAACTTCCGCTCCTGAACTCCACATTGTGCCTGTTGAGCGTCCGAGACCATTCTTCGAGGACTTCGAGCGCACCGTCTGGCGTTATCCCGTCCCTCGTGAAATGGAAGGAGTTGTTGAAGTCCCCGTCCGCATTGTATCTCGGCATACCGTTGGTTGTTGTCCGCATAATGAAGAAGAACAGTTCGGGGGAGTGCGTCCTGTTGAACTCGTCCCTGACCTTGTAGAAATACTCCTTCTTCTTGTCAAGGTCGCCAGCACCCTTCCCGTCGTTAAGTCCGTGCCAGAGTTCGGTGTACGATTTCCACACGCGCCTGTGGTCTGACATTATCAGGCGATAGAGTTCGATTAGAGGCTCGTTGATGTCGTTGCACACATATCTCCTGAACAGTTCTGGTCGGTTGTTCAGTATGTAGTAGAGGACGGAGCACCCTCCGCAGAAACTCTCGTAGTAAGTGCCGTAACGCCCGCTGACGAGGGACACTATCGCCTTTGCTTGGCTTCGCTTCGAGCCAGACCATTTTATGACGGGTTGCAAGTTGTTCATCTTCCAGACTATTTATTGCTAATATATTGGGAAACGGAATAGATTTCAGAAATTTGTTGAAAAAAAACACCAGTACGCGCCAAGATATAAATAACATACACGGAGGTAGCATTTGCCGTCAGCATACATCAGGCTTGCAGAATGAATTTCGCTACCAATTTCTCGCAGAAAGGACTGGTGTTCGGGGGAGTGGGATGAAACGCTCCCCCATTCTCTTTCCACATATAAATAATACAATATAGTATTTTGTCAGGCGTTATGAAGAAAGCGATTACACTGTTGGTGTGCCTTGTGCTGTGCATAGTCGGATATGCGCGGACGATAAGCATTTCATCCGAAGATGTGCTTCGGGCGATAGCAATGGATGTAAATGTTAGAAACATCAACCATAATGAAGACACCATAATACTTACTGATGACATTACGCTTACTGGGGAATGGATACCGATAGGAAAGAGCGACAAGCCGTTCGAGGGTGTGTTTGACGGACAGAACCACACAATATCAAACTTGCATATAACGAATGGTGGTGATTATTCTGCCCTTTTCGGCTTGCTGGAAGGCGTAGTGGAAAATGTAATTGTGAAGGGTGTTATTGTTTCGGCAAACAACAGTGAACATATATCTGGGGTTGTCGGGCTTGCGCAGAAAAAGGGAACGCTTGTACGGAACTGTCATTTCATAGGGAGCATAACGGCTACAACAAGCGAAGCGAAGGACTTATTTGTTGGCGGAGTTGTCGGTGAATTGAAATGTGGCGCAAGTGTGTACCAATGTTCAACTTCTGGCGAAATAAGAACTACGGGCAATGTAAAATGCGTAGGCGGAATAGTTGGCAGGAGCGGACCCACAGGCAATAATGTTTCAAATGACCCTGAATGTTTTATAGAGAAATGTATAAATCTGTCCGACTGTAATGGATATTCATCAGTGGGTGGAATATTAGGATACGCAAGACAGCATACAACGATTAGAAATTGCTTAAATTGTGGCAATATTGATGGTCGTCGAAATGAAAATACATTTTTTGGAGGTATTGTTGGTGGGTACTATAAAGATATAGTTATAGATAGTTGTTTGAGTGCTGGGCTTGTTGTTGCCAAAAATGGTAGTCCGTCCGCAATCGTTGGTAAAATATCAGAAACGCAATTCATAAGCACTTGTCAAATAAGCGATAATTATTATGATGGATTTCGGACTACATTAAATACATCAGGCAAAGGAGTTGCAAAGCGTACTGATGAAACAATAGAAGATGGATTGGCTGCCCAATTAAACGGGTGGACATTTACCAATGGCTATCCGTATCCAAAGGACTTTACAAACGAGAGCGTGATTGCGGTGGCGAAGTCATACGCGCTGTTCTCCAACTCGGAAACTTATGACGACATACATACGAACTTTATGGTGTCCGACTTTGCTGGCACGGCTTGGGGTTCGACGGACAGGGGCTTGACCGAAATCGACGGCAGGAATGTGAACATACTCGCCGACGGGCGTGACACGCTCACGGTCAGGTGCGGGAGTTACTACAAGAATGTAATCGTGGATGTGAATGTCCCGACACCGCTTCCGATAACACTGCTCTACTTCACGGTTACGGAAACCGACTGCGGAAACCTGCTCGAATGGGCTACGGCGACGGAAAGGCGCAATGCTGGCTTCAGCCTTATGAGAAGCCCCGACGCAACGGACTGGGAGGTGTTCGCTTGGCAGCCGACATCGTGCGGGGGCAACTCGACCATAACAACAAACTACTCGTATATGGATGCCGACATACGCTGGGACACCACTTACTACAAGTTCGTGCAATACGACTCGGTGTGGTCGCAGTCCGAGGCATACTACCCCGAAGCGTCGGAGATAATAGTGGCGATGAGGCAGGGCAGGCGGGCAGAACTCCCGAACATAATGTATGACGGAGGGTGCATACTCCTTGTGGCGGGAGGCGCAATTACGGACGCATACGCATACGACACGACGGGACGGCTCATATACGACACGAGGCTTAAACCGCACGCAACGGCTCGGCTTGTGGTCAGGGGCAACGCGATAGTGGAGTTCCTGTGGGTCGAGAACGGGGAACTTATGCGCAAGTCGTACAAGGTCGGATGCTGGTACTGAAATGAAATATAAATAAGTTATATATAATATAATTTTTGAACAATATGACATACATTAAGAAACTCGACGATTTCATAAATGAAGCAATCCACCCGCTCGCACCGTGGCTGGACGGGAAGGACAATGAGGAAAAAAACCACAGGAAGTACGCACACGAGGCTATGACCGCAGCCAAGCGTAAAGACGACCTCAAAAGAATAAAAGTGTTCTTTGACCATAATGGCAAAATCAATCCGAGCGACTTCGGCGGTATCCACGATGTACTGAAGGACATCAACTGGTACATAGGCGCAATGTATGAACCGATAAAAGACCACATCAAGACAAATCCAGACTTGGGTGAAAAGTTCTTCAATATGGCTGTAAACATTGACAGGATTTATGGCGGTGGAAAGGTGCAGGACGCAGCGATATGCAGTTTCCACAAGAAAATTGTACAGGACAAACTTTATATGTTTGAGCCTTGGAATAAGGGCAAGTCGGAGATTGCGCAGGTATTCCGTATGTACCTCAACTTTATCGAGGACAAGTACAGCATTGTAGCCGAAAGCCGTTCATACCGCAGGGGGCGCAGGATAAACGAGATGATAGTGAATGACGGGACAATGTTCACCCCGAAGACCGAAGTCGAACTCGTGGGCATCATAAAAAACCTCTATCCAGAACGAGGGCTTGACGGGGACTACAGCGACATCGACATCTCTGGTATCCGTGACGCTGGCATAGTGAAGGACATCACAAAGAACGGGAAAATCGACGAGCCTGCAATAGCCTTGCTTTATTTTCTCGGTTGTACGAGCGAAAAGGAAGTCAACGACATATTCAAGTCGGTTTCATTCTGCTTCGGTAAGGAAAGTTACAAGCACATTAAAGATAGCAAATATGAAATCAAGGCAACCGTAGAATGTCAACTTTCGCACAATGACGACTGGGATGTATTCTATATAGACGCAGATGGAACGGCGGATTTCTGGGACTGCTATGATTACGAAGACAAAGAAGTTGAACTTCACAGGGATATGAAAAACTTTAAGGTATCATTGGGATGGAAAAACGGCGGATGGTATCCTGTTGAAAAGTTCCCGATAGGCAGTATCATTGGCGAATATATGTATAACACATTCAACGAGTGGGCGAGTAATAATGATAATGACAATGACATTATTATGGGTTGTAGCGATTTAGTCAATCCGCCAAGAAGGGATGACGAGTGGGACTACTAACCAGTACGGACAATTTATAAAGGGGACAGTTCCATTATAAATTAAAAGGCGGGTTGCCCCCGCCTTTTTTTATGCCCGTAAAATTTATGCCCGTAAAATTTGCTACCCGATTACGCACGCAATCACCACTTGGTCGCCAGAAGCGATTTCGGTAGTCCCTCCGTTTTCTTCCGTGTTCCTTATGGCACAGGCAATCTGGTTCATATCCCCGTCATATATCTGGACTATGACCTTATTGCCGAGTTTGTGGTTGAACTTGCCCTTAAAGACACCTTCGTCTTCATCCCATTCGAGCGGGACTTTATCGCATACCTTTCGGAGAATTGGAACTTTCACGGGGTCTTGCTCAACAGTCTTTATTAAGCCGTTGTCTTCGAGCAACCTGTAGATAAGGAGAATACCGTCCACATCATTATACTTCGCCAAGTCGTATGCGCCCGCGTCAAGTTCATCAATGACTCGCCTTATATATTCGTTGACCGCTCTGGAGGTGAGTATTATCTTGCTGTCAAACTCAACATTGTCGGATATTTTATACACGGACGGCTTCACCGTGTTCCTGCCAGAGCCGAGAACTATCGTATCGTATTCGAGCGGAGTTGGTGTCTGCGAGTTGGTTACACACCCAGCAGTTGAGCCACCGTTGTTAGCCGAAACAACCAGCACCCCGTTTATCCGACCTCCGCTTGTGACGGAGTTCACTATGACAATATCCCCCCGCGAAAGCGTCTGGTCGCTTATGGTGGTCGTAGCTGAGCCAGTGTACTGCCACTCGTCCCCAAGTTCGCCTGCGGTGCGGTTGATGAAGTTGTCAACATTGTCGAACGAACCCTTGAACTGGCTGTTGCCGTCAAGCGCACCTTCCTCGATGACACCGATTATCTTCCTTATCACTCCGTTCACCGAGCGGAAGTTGTGGTTTATTGTTATTCGGCTCGCATTGAGGCTGTCCGTTCCCTGTATCTCGATTATGTTCGCCTCCTTTATTTCGGGTATTGTTATCATAGTCAAAAACCTTTATGCCATATCGCTATATATACATTATTTATAAATGCCGAGAAAAAGGGACGGATGGCAGGCGCACATTCCGTCCAGTAACAAAGTATGAACAACTAATTTCTTATTCGCCGAGTATCTTGTGCATTTCGGCTAACGCCTCCTCGTCCGTCAGGTCTATCCTCTCGGCAAGTTCTTCGAGCCTCCTCTGCTTGTCCGCGCAGACATAACTCTTTTTCTTGAAAGCCTTTCTCTGCTTGTAGAGGTCGCCGATGAGGGTGGCGAACACGCCCGGTGTGGTGTTCGGCTGGAACACGCACCCGCTCTCGCTTACTATGTAGCCCTTCTTCTTCCACTTCTCCTTTGCGACCGTATCGTCCTCGTCCACCTTCTTGTAGAATGTTTCGGGGGACATATTCAGCGTCCTGATTATGTTCGGGTACAGCGAGGCGAAGTCGTTGCACGAAACATAGAGGTGCAGACCGACCACTGGCTCTTTCACGAAAGCACCTTCGTAGCCCTCCGCGTCCTTGCCCGCCTTCCACTTGCTGTCGGCAACCACCCTTCCGCTCCGCCTGTATGCGTCCGTGAGCGCACCTTCGGTTGTCGCGACCACGCTCATCATCCTGTTCACTGGTGTCTTCGCAATCCAAGCGAGGGTACAGCCGATGTCGGCAAGGCGCAACCTCTCGTGCAACTGCTCGACGAGTATGCAGTCGATTGCGTTGTAATAGACATACATCGGGAAGTCCCTCTCGTACAAGTCCTGTAACGAGCCGTCGAAGTGAACCTTCTGCATTTTCAGTACATCGTAGCCCGCTTGGTCGAGTTTGTAGTTCTCCTTCTGCTCCACGCTCCTGTCCCACTTGCGGTAGCACTCCATATAGTCAACAATCGGGATGTGCGTGGGTATGTTGTCCTTTCCGCTCAACATATTGAACTCGCCAGCGAGGTACTTGGCGTTCTTGCCGAGTATCCTGCCCCTGTTGTAGAGGTACGCCCAGTCGAACTCGACCACATTCCACCCGCTTATCATACCCATATGCTTCATCTCCCTGAAGAAACATTCAAGCATATCCTCCTCTTTCGCGAAGTATTTGTACTTGAAGTCGAAGTGTATCTGGGAGGGGAGGGACTTCGTATGCTCGTTTATGAGGTACTGTATCCTGTCCTGCTCGTCCCTGTTGAGCACCCGCGTCCCGAACACCGTTATCTCGTGGCTCTCCGTAGCCATACCTATCACGGTGACTGGCTGACCAGCGGTCTCTGGTCGCTCGAAGCCGTCCTCGCTCATACCAGTTTCAATATCAATGAATGTCATCTTCGGCATCTTGAAGCAGTTGACCTCATCGAGAAAGTCCCCACCGTACCGCGACTGTATGATTTCCATACATCTCGACTGCGTGAGTTTCTCGAAGCCAGTCTTGCTCTTGTCGTATGCGTCAAATACGGAATGCACGCTTCTCTTGACGCACCTTCCGTTCCAGTTCATCTTGCCGGGTATCCTCTGGTTGTCGTTTGCCGAACATTCCACCCAGTTGAAGTTGTCGTCAATCTTCCTGTCCCTGTCTATAATCGGGCATACGCAGTGCCGTATCTCCCCGCTCTTGTCAACATAGGAGAATGTGAGGTCGTTGGTTTCTGGTCGTTGCTTTATTTCGAGTATCATTACGCGATTTCCTCCTTTATGATTTCAATCTTGTTCTTTATGGCGAACTGCAAACTCGAAAGCGTCTGCAATGTCTCGGCAATCCAGTCTATCTGGTCTTGGAGCAACTGCAACTGGAGTTTCACCGCCGAGAGGTCTGCGGAAACGAAGTCAGCCCTCTCCGAAGCCGTGAGTTTGTAGTCGCCCTCCGTCATATACTGCTTGTACCTCTCGACCTTCACCTTGTCGAAAGTGCCAGACTTCTTGTGCATCGCAATCCTGTACTGCGTCATCTTCTCCACGAGCATCTGCCTGTACGAAAGCCCGAAAGCCTGCGCCTCCGAAAGCCTGCTGTTGTTGCGCACGCTGTCAAGCAGTTCGCCTATCTTCACATTCCAGTCGGCACGCTCGTCACGGAACTCGGCTTCGAGTTTCGCGTTGTTCGCGACCGTCTTGGTGTCGTCAAAATTCTTCATAATATATAATCTATTTATTGCGTTAGAATAGTTTGCCTTTTGTTATCCCGTCCTGCCTTATCCCAAGCACGAAGTCGCAGATGAAGTTGCGGGCGTAGTCTGGGCTAATCAGCGAGCGTTCCTCCGAACACTCGCCCATCTTCCTTGACGGCTTCGCCACCTGCTCCGATGTAAACTTATGCACATCGTCCGTCCAACTTCCAGCCGACACCCATTTGCGCTTCTCTGGTGCTACGGGCTGGTATGTTTCGAGCATAGTCGGCTCGCAGTTCGTGTACCAGTATCCAGTGGGCTTGACGAAGTAGTCGCCCCTTTTCGTCCTGTCCCTGTCTATCAGCGTCACCTTCTTGAACCAGAAGTGGTTTGTGTAGTTGAGTTCGCCCCACGGGTTTTCCATTATCATACGAAGCCCGCGCATCTCCACGACTGCGTGCATTTTCAGGCACTTCTGGTAGAAGAAATACCTCTCGTCGCTCTCCTTCTTCAGGTAGGCGTACACCTTTTCTACCGACGCGCCGTGCCTGCGCATAACATCAGCCTTTGAACTCTGGTTGAACTCCGCCACATTGCAGAACTTTATGCACGGGAAGAAGGCGAATATCAAATCGTCTGGCGTTATATTGTCGAACAGGCTCGGCTTGCCTTCGTATGCGTCCTCTATCGCATCGAACAAATCAACGACATTATCCGTCTGACCGAAGTTGTCCTTCAGGTCGTAGTCCTCCGCTGGTATCCCCAACCTGATAAACTCGTTCTTGAATGTTCCCGATTGCTCGAAGAAGCAGTGTACCTTTCCCCTGATTTCCATATGAACCTCCTAAAACAACTTGTTGAACGCTTCGAGTTTTACGGACAACTTGTTGAAGCCCATTGATGTTATAATCCTGTTCAGCGGGTCGAGCACCCCGTGCTCGAAGCAGGCATCCTTGTCTATCGCTGGCGCAAACTCCTTCGGGAGAAGCCCAGCCTCGTATGCGAACATCTCAATCCCGTGTATCGGCACGCAGTAATAATACTTGTACTTGTTTCCGTCCCGAAGAAGCGGGTACTTGCTCATAAGTCTGGCGTTGTGCTTCAGCAGGTAGTTGTACAGGGCGCAAGCCGAGATTGTGGGCGGGCACTTTGATGCGAGCACAAGTTCAACATCGTCCTTCAGCACATAGTTGCCGTAGCCGTTGGGCTTCTTGTTCCAGCACATATCGTTCGGGTCGGAATTGTCGAACACCGCCCGACACTCCTTCACTTGGTCGCGGAGTTCGTTTATCGTGAAGCCCTGATGCTCGAACATCCACACCACAATCTTCTTTATGATTTTTCTCGCTGCGGCTGGGGCGGAAGCCTGTATCATCTCTATCCCCTTCGCCTTAATCTTCGAGTACGGCGGGTAGCAGTCAATCTTCGACAACTTGTCGCTCCAGCGCAAGTTCTGCACATACTTCTTCTTGGCGAGCCAGATGCCAGCGTCCGAATATGTCTCAAGTTCAAAGTCGAGGTAGTTCTCCGTCTGCAACATTTCGGCATACCTGTCGAAGCACAGCCTGAAATACTTTTCCATCTTGAGTTCGTTGATGAGAAGCACGAAGTCCTTTACCTCGCCCCTCACCCTTTCGAGTTCATACTCGGCGACCTTCTCCTTGTTGTCAAGCCCGAATATCCGCTTCACATACTCCTCCGACTTGCGCCCGCAGAAATACCTGTATCGGTATTCGTTAGGCTTGTCGTTCGGCTTGCGGAACTTTATGCGCCAGTTCGTCTCACCCTCCTTGTAGCACCAGTCCGTAGTGGCTATAATCTGGTCGTATGAAGTATAGCAGGAGTTATGGACAAGCATATTGTTCGCAACAAAAGTATGCGTGTCGTCGTTCATTTCAATATCATATACATATTCATCGTCAAACACCCCGACACATTCGCATCGCACGATGCCATTTGCCGTAATATCGCCTTCTGTAACCGACACAAGCATATCGGTATCAACGCACATCTCCTTCGGGGTGGATTTTACCAGCACCCCGTTGCGCATAACCATAAGCGAATGGTCGCCAGTAACGAAAACCACATTACCGAAGCAATCTTCAACAACCCACTTTTCCTTCGAGACCTTGTGCCTTATCACACGCCTTACATCTCCGTAATATGCTTGCAGGTCATTGCCTATGTTAAGGATACCGAACGGGCAGTCAACGCTTTCGTGCCCATTCGGGGTAGAACCCATATTTTGTCTGCCGAGCGCATACAACTGCTCGACTGTGATTTTATTCGTTTTTGTGATTTTCTTGATTTTCTGATACATACCTTATCTTATTTAAAAGTTCACAAATAGTATTGTCCATATTCTCTGCTGTAAGAATGGATTTTTCCCACACCACAAATACCGTCATACCAAATTCCTGTTCAATGACTTCAATTCTTTCCTTGTCGTGCTTCCAAATGTCGCGGGCATATTGTTTCTTTACTGGGTGAAACCAATCGGCTTCGTATATGTCTGGATTGGCGTGCCAGTAGTCTCCGTTAAATTCAACGGCAACATTCAATTCGGGTATATAAAAGTCCAGCGAGTACAACGAGTTCGTTATGCGTGAATATTTCTTAAATTCGCAATCCCCATAATAATATTTGAAATGACACCCCGACTCCGATAACTTTTCAATTAGTTTCTCAAAGAAGTTAAAGCCAATCTCGGACTGGTGATACTTGTCTGTGTTGCAATCCCTTTTAGTGATGGTGTTTATAAAATCATCGTATCTTCTACACCCTTCACTTTCACCATAACGCCTAATGAACCCTTCCAACTTGCAGGATTTCAGCAACCGTATCGTTTCCTTGCCATATTCGTCATACATTTCGGACAAATATTTGGAAGTTGATGTGTACGATTGCCTTTCGATATATTGCTTCCAGATTCGCATACCTTCATCCTCGCCGTGCCGTTTTATTAAATTGGACATTGTAATAGCCCTTGAAGCGTTATACTTGTCAAACTGCTCCTTTGACCATCCGAACTTATCCCTCTTGTACTCGAATGTATTGGAATACGCCTGCTTTCTTTTATACTCATCGAATACTTCCGTTCCCTTTTCCTCGCCATACTTTCTTATGCAATTCTCAAGGGTAATGGCACTTGACTGGTTTTTCTTTCTTATTATTTCATCAGGTATCTCAAAGGCATACGCCACATACTTGTTGAATGTGTTGAATATTCTTGATTTGTTTTTATCCGCGAAGTCTGGATATTTTTCTTCAAGGCATTTTTGGCATACACGAATAGGATAATTCACACCATATATGTTTTTGGAACTCCTGTATGTAGTACCCTCGTATTTGTTACTATATGTACCGTTGCTTCTCATATACACCTTTGTTGTGTCATACCAGATTGATTTGCCACAGCATTTGCACTTGGTCGTCCCGTTGCCTTCAAGCCCCGTCAATATGTCCTGTGTAATATGCACCATACCGCCCATTATTCCACAATTAGCATATCATCATCTTCCATTTCCGATGCAGACACTTCCATTTCAACACCGTTACGGCATATCTTGACTTTATCGTCCATACGATAGACTTTGATGCCGTGTTCCGTTTCAACGGCAATCACATCATCCGACAATGTTATAAGAGAATCGCCAGCCAGCGAATCCGTGTCAATGTAAACGCTGACCTCGCCCTTGACCTCACCGTGAACCTCTATGCCCATCGCCCTGTGAAGCCCAGTATCGTGTACCCACTCGTTCATAAAGTAACTGTTGATGCACCTTTCCGCATAGAGTATGGCGTTCTTGCCCTGCTTGGTTATGCACTCCGCGAAGTCCCTGTCGTAGAATCCGAATGCTGGCGTTCCAGTAGCCCCGTATGCGCCGTTTATCAGGATTTTCGCACCCTGTTCCAGCGATACATATTCGTTGCCGAGTATCTCCTGCTCCTTTGCCTTTTCAAGTATGAGTTTCTTTGTGTCGTCGTTCATAGTTCGCAGTAGTCTTTGTAATTTCAATATATAGGAAAACCGCACGGATTTCAGAAAAAAATCCAGCACGGTTATTTTTTGTTATATATTGCTTATTTATAGTCAGATGGCTTCTATGTCGAACGACACGAGGTCGTTGATTTCGCCACCGAACAGGAATTTCAGCCGTTGGAAAAAGCCGATTTTGTTCAACTTCGATGCTACACGGAGTTCACCGAGCGCGAGCGACCTGCTCATAAACTTCATAAGCGCACGGTGGCTGACGAGCAACGGGTACGACATACCGAGCATACGCTCCCGCCTGCACTCGTTGAATGTGATTATCTTCCTTACCTCCCTCTCGCCGAGCCTTTTCTTGACGGACTCCCTCTCGCCCCCGTCGGCGACTATGTATATGCAGTCCTTGTAGTCGAAGTTCCCGACCACCGCGTCCGTGCAGTTGTCCCCCTTCGAGAGTTCCCCGATGAGGTATGTCGTTATACCTTCGTATATGTCATCAAGGCGTTCTATTCTCCGCCTGATTGAATGTAGATATTCTTCCTTGCTCATAATGTATATGTGTTAAATGTTATTCAAACGAGAACACGAATGTCTCCTTTATGCGCCTCACCCCGCCCTTTATTATGCGCTGGGCGTGTGAAAGGACACGGCAGTTGTTGAACTCCCTCCGTGCGGTGCATTCGCCCTTCCTGT